>Ga0214923_10002395_pt1 | contig 25046 bp, 25 predicted proteins | sample LL1510_MetaG_FD_177993 | JGI IMG/M metagenome (GOLD analysis project Ga0214923, IMG submission 177993) | Freshwater microbial communities from Lake Lanier, Atlanta, Georgia, United States - LL-1510 | ecosystem: Environmental > Aquatic > Freshwater > Lake | place: USA: Georgia | collected...
CCTACAATTCCATGTCCCCCAAAAAAATTATGCTCTTTCGAAAACATGTGCATACTACCACCTTTTCCTCCAGAACAACCAGTAGACTTACCATAGAGTTCTGCCATAACAGCATTTGCACTTACACCCATAGCCAATGCATGCCCATGGTCTCTGTAAGCCGTAATTACTTTATCATCTTTGGTTGTGGCTGTGATCATTCCTGCAACCAAAGCCTCTTGCCCTATGTATAAATGACAAAATCCTTTGATCTTTTGCTGACCATATAATTGCGCAGATTTTTCTTCAAATCTCCTCACCAACATCATAGTTTTGTACCATGATAGGTATTGTTCTCTCGTGAATTTCATTCTATACTGAATTTCAATTTAGGACGCAAAGATAATATTTATTCAATGCTACGGCAAACAAAATCAAATTGTCTAAATTTTATCTTCAATGTTTTTAACTTTATCTTTGATTAAACCAATTTCCTTTTGAATTAATCGTAAGGTAGGACCAAGGTCATTGTCGTCAGAATTTTTTGGTTCTTCGAACTTTGGATTAATGTAATTGATAAATTTCCAAATTTCAAGTATGTCTTGAACCTTAACAGAATATGGTTTGTAATTGGTGTTCGTGCTGCATAATAGGAAAGAACCATCTTCTTCTATTCTATTATAAAGAATTTTAAAAACAATTCCATCTTCTTGGGTTATTACAATATACGGATGACCGTTTCTTACCATATTCCAATCTTGTAAAAATTCTCCTGTAACATAAGCTCCATCAACAACGGGAGGCATGCTATCACCAGAAATAGGAAAGGATCTGTATTTTTTATTGGGAGATAAAAAAGGCAAGTTAAATGCGGGTAGAACTTTGATGTAATTCGGATCGGCGTAACCGGTTGCATAACCTGCTTTTGCTTTCACCGTTACCAATTCGGTATTTTCTTCATTTTCTGCAGTAACAGTGGTTGCCAAAATGCGCAATCTTGTCCCTGTAATATCAATATCATAGCCACGTTCCATTTGTTCTAATTGGCTTTCGGCAATGGTAGATAAATCTATTCTAATGAGCTTGTCAATATTAACTTGATAGAAATCTGAAAGCTTAAGTAATACTTGTATTCCGGGCTCTGCAACACCGTTTTCATAACTATTATAGGCAGATCTTGTAAGCCCGATATTCGCTGAAACTTCTTCTTGGCTGCGCTTTCTGCGTTTTCTAAGTAATTTGATGTTTTCTTTTAAATACATAATTGATAACTATTTTAGCAATGTTTTGGCATGTAAATTAACAATGTATTTTTCAAACTACCAAATAATTATTAAATAACTTTTTCTTTTGGGTATTTTATTTTTACTTTGTAGATATGAAATTTTGGCTGATTAAGTCCGAGCCTTTTAAATATAGTTGGGCTCAATTCGAAAAAGATCAGCAAACTTTTTGGGATGGTGTTCGAAACTACCAAGCCCGAAATAATTTGCAAGCCATGAATGTTGGCGATAAATGTTTATTTTTCATAGCAATGAAGGCAAAGAAGTAGTCGGAATCGCCGAAATTGTGAATTCCGCTTACCAAGATCCTACAACATCTGAAACTGCTTGGGTTGTTGTTGATGTTAAGCCTTTACAAAAATTAAAGAATCCCGTATCTTTGGCAATAATGAAATCTGATGAGCGTTTGCAAACTTTGGGACTAATAAAACAGCCTAGATTGTCTGTAATTGCGCTTACAGAAGATGAATACAATGTTATAATCCAGTTATCGAATGATAAATGAACCTAAAATATTACTAAACAGCACAAAGGCGAATTTAATTATTCGAAGATTTGCGCTTCAAATAATTGAAAACCACAAAGAATTTCAAAATACCGCAGTTATTGGACTACAACCAAGGGGTATTTTATTGGCAAAATCTATTCACAATGAACTCTTGAAATTAGGCGCCAATGTACTTTATGGTGAAGTAGATCATACATTTTTTAGAGACGATATAAGAAGAGGTGGATTTCACATTCCGAAACCGTCTAATGTCAATTTTTCTACTGAGAATAAAAACATCATTATTGTTGATGACGTGCTTTTTACAGGACGAAGTGTGAGAGCCGCAATTGATGCAATTATGAGTTTTGGACGACCTAACTGTGTTGAATTGATGGTTTTGGTTGATAGAAGATTTCAACGTGAATTGCCTATAAAACCAGATTATACTGGAGTTACAATTGACTCAAGAAATACAAACGACTTTGTTAAAGTTGAATGGGAAAACGACAATCAAGTTCAAGTTTGGCTTTTAGAAGATAAAAAATGAAGCAAGGAGAATTAAATCATTTATTAGGTATTAAGGGATTAACATCAAGTCAAATCCATACAATTTTTGATACTGCCGATAATTTTTTAAATTTATTACAAGCGCCAGTTAAAAAAACTCCAGCATTAAGAGATATTACAATTGCAAATTTGTTTTTTGAAAACTCTACCCGCACAAGGGTTTCATTTGAATTAGCTGAAAAAAGATTAGGTGCTGATATCATTAACTTTTCATCTTCTTCATCAAGTGTAAAAAAAGGTGAAACCTTGGTTGATACAGTAAATAATATTTTAAGCATGAAGGTTGACATGGTTGTGATGCGTCATCCTGCTCCAGGTGCTTGTATGTTCTTGGCAAAAAATGTTAAATCTCAAATAATCAACGCCGGTGATGGTACCCACGAACATCCAACCCAAGCTTTACTTGATGCATTTTCTATTAAAAATAGACTTGGTTCATTGAAGGTAAAAAAGTTGTCATTGTGGGCGATATAAAGCACTCTCGTGTTGCTTTAAGTAATATTTATGCACTTCAATTGTTGGGTGCTGAGGTTATGGTTTGTGGACCCGCAACACTAATTCCAAAATATATCAATCAATTGGGAGTGAAAGTCTCTCACAATTTAGATGAAGCACTTGCTTGGTGCGACGTAGCAAATATGTTGCGCATTCAATTAGAGCGACAAGATCAACGGTTTTTTCCATCCCTTAATGAATATACTAATTTGTATGGATTAAATATCAATAGATTGAATAAATTAGATAAAGAAATTTGTATCATGCACCCGGGTCCAATTAATAGAGGTGTAGAAATTAGTAGCGAGGTAGCTGATAGTAATCAAAGCATTATCCTTCAACAAGTTGAAAATGGGGTAGCAGTAAGAATGGCTGTGCTTTTTTTACTTGCACAACATAAATTATAAAATGAATCCAATTTTAGTAGAAGTCATTCGTGGCACTGTATTAGAGAGCTTTCACCGTGGTGTGATTTGTGTGGTAGATAAAGATGGTAATGTCATCTATTCTGTTGGAGATATCCAACAAATTGCTTACCCACGATCGGCAATGAAGTATTTTCAGCATTTGCCTTTATTGGTTTCTGGGGCGTTTGAGAAACTTTATTTAACATTAGAAGATTTGGCTATTATGTGTGGTTCTCACAATGGTGAGAAAATACATGAGGATTTGGTTTCTAAAATTTTAGGCAACTTGAATTTGGGGGAAGTTGACCTTCAATGCGGTGCTCAAGCTCCGACATTAAAAAAAGACTTGTATGCATTAATCAAAGCTGATAAAAATCCAACCCAATTGAACAATAATTGCAGCGGCAAACATGCTGGATTCTTGGCTTGGTGCAAAGCGCATTCGGAGGATACTAAATCGTATTTATCTGTGTCACATCCTTTACAACTAGAAATCAAAAAATATGTATCTCAATTCTATGAAGTTGCTGAAGACGAATTGCTTTTGGCAGTTGATGGTTGCAGCGCTCCAACTTATGGAATGAGTATTTACAAACAGGCTATAGCTTTCAAAAATTTAATAAGCAATCAATATAATGAGCAGTTAAATGAAGCTTGTAAGAAAATTGTGAGCGCCGTAACCAATTTTCCGGAAATGGTTGCTGGTTCTCAACGTTATTGTACAGATTTGATGAAGGTTACCAAGGGGAGGATCGTTGGTAAAACTGGCGCAGATGGCGTTTATTGTTTGTCGATTCCCGAAAAAAATTGGGGTATAGCAATCAAAATTGACGATGGTAAAATGGGTCCTCAATATCAGGTTGCGCAAGAGTTATTGTTGAAGTTGAATTTGATTTCACAAGATGAAGCTGATCAACTCAATCCATATAGAGAATTTGATATTAAAAATTTCGCAGGAAATAAAGTGGGCAGTTCTTTGGTGGTGAATGTTCCAATTTTAAAACAATAAAATGTTGAATTTACGGACTTTTTGTATAGTAACTGTGATTTTAGTTTTTCAAACTGAATCTATAGCTCAATTTAGAAACATATCTTCAAACTCGGTAGAAGAAGATATGCTTTTATCAACCAATTTGAATTTAATTAGTACAAATAAATTCTATCCGCAAAGTGCAGAATTTATAGGTCAACTTTCTTCTTCTGAACGTATTTTATTTTCAAACAAACAATTTGATTATTTCCAATGGAATAACCCTGAATATTTTGGCAATAAACGCGTAAAATTCACACAATTAAATTTCATAAAAAAGCAAAGTGATAATGGCTTTTATCTAAATCCAAATAGATTTTACTCATGGGAAAGCAATGACAGAAAAGACTACTTTGTGGTTAATCCAGTTTTAGATTTATCTATTGGGAAAGATTTTAAATCGAGTAATTCAATATTATATAATGGTAGAGGCGTACAAGTTCTTGGCCAATTTGGTGATAAATTAGTTTTCCAAACGACAATGGTTGAATATCAAGCTGAGTTTCAAGATAATTTTAATCAATACAAAAGTAAATTCAACGTATTTCCTGGTTTAGGGAATGCTCAAGTAAATTCATTTAAATATTGGGATTATTTTAATGCTAAAGGTTCATTGACTGCCAAATTACTTGAAAAAATAGATCCCTTAAATAAAATTGATAGTGTAAATTATCAAATTGTTGCTTCATTTGGACATGATAAACAATTTATAGGTTCCGGATTTAGAAGTTTAATTATAAGTGATTTTGCGCCACAATCTTTATTCTTGCAGGTAAACTATAAATTGGGTCCATTTAGATATCAGAACTTATTTAAACAATTAATTAGCAACACAAAAGATTCAAATAGAATTTTCAATAAAAAATATTTAGCGCTACATCGCGGTTCTTTGCAACTATTTAATAATGTATTTGAAATTGGCCTTACTGAAATGATCGTTCAGTCAAGAAAAGACAATAGTTTCGACGCTAATTATTTAAATCCAGTTATTTTTTATAGATCTATTGAAAGAGAATTGGGTTCCGGAGATAATGCATTTATTGCATTAGATGCTAAATATACTAATAAACAATTCTTGGCATATGGTCAAATTTTAATAGATGAATTTGAAGTGAAAAAAGTATTTTCTACCGTCTCTTCCAGAAATAAATTGGGCTATCAATTGGGTTTTTATATTAAACCACAAATAGGATTTCTAAAACAGAATTATATTAATCTAGAATATAATCAGGTTACACCTTTTACTTATTCCCATTGGACAAATAGTTTTTACTCCTCATACAATCAGCCAATGGCACATCCATTGGAAAGCAATTTTAGAGAAGTACTATTGAGATTATTTTTTGTTCCTCAAAACTTGCAAAGATGGACTTTTAGAAATATTACTTCGCTCGCATTAAAAGGATTTGATATCAATGGAGGTAATTACGGTTCAGATATTCGTAAAAGTTACTATACTGCAGTTGATAAGGATAAATCTGTGATTGGTCAAGGAGATAAATCAAGAATATTTAATATGCTCAACGAAGTAACATTTTATGCAATGCCAAATTTGCTTCTTCAATTAACTCAGCAATTCAGAAGTCAAAGCAATATCAATCAATCAAATAATTATTTGTATTTTTCTATTAAATACAATTTTACCGATACGAGAAGTCAAACTGTTTTCTAAACAAAAAAGGCATCTGAAAATCAAATGCCTTTATTGTAAAATGAGAATAGAATATATTATTTAATCAACCTAAATATTTTATTCCAACGAATTCCTTTCGTATCGTATTCCATTGATTGATCATGGATTTTTGGTTCTCCCATGTCGGTAATTCCAATTACTTTTTTCAATCCGAAAAAGGTAAACACTGGTTTGCCAATAATGTGGTCTTCAGGAACATAACCCCAGTATCTTGAATCAGATGAATTGTATCTATTGTCACCCATCATCCAATAGTAACCCAATTTAAAGGTATATTCTTTTATCTCTACACGGTTTCCCGCACCTGAATAGAATTTACCTCCAGATTCAACTATTTCTGCTTTTTCGTAATGATTGATTGCAGTTTTTAGAAAATCCCAATTGGCTTTTGTTAGCTTTATCTTTTCACCACGTTTAGGCAAATAGAAAGGACCATAATTATTCAAATCCCATCCATGCTTCAAGAATACAGTGTTAGTTGTATCTGGGAATAACATTCTGTTCATTCCTTCGTCGTGAGAATCGTCTAATATCATACTTACCAAAGGATGCTTTTTGATTTTCTCAGCATTTTCAGGCCAAGTGTAAATGTTGTAAGGAATTAATCTTCCGCCAGCATCTTCAGTCATTTTTAAAATATCTGGAGCAATTTGCATAGGAATATTAAAATCTCCTAATTCATTTTCTAATAAAAATTCTAGGGTAATTCCTTCTTTCAAAAGAACCAAGTAACGTTTTTGCTGTTTTCCAACCCTAGCTAATTTTTTATGGTTTATATAAATATCACCTTTAATGATTTGAAAAGAATCGCCAGGAATACCTACACAACGCTTTACAAAGTTATCTTTCTTATCAGTAGGGAAACCTTCATCAGCAGGCCAGTTAAAAACAATTACGTCATTGTTTTTAATGGTGTACCAACCCGGAAGTCTCATATATGGCAATTCTAATAACTCAGAATATGCTTTGAATCCAAAAATTTCTTTTGGCGCAACAACAGGAACTGTTATTGGGGTTAGCGGAATTCTCATACCCACTTTAGCTCTGCTCACTACAAGATAGTCGCCTACCATTAAATTAGATTCCATTGAAGGGGTAGGTATTTGATATAAATCAAAATACAATGCTCTCATCCCACCTGCAACATATGCTGCAAATAATAGTGCATCAGCCCATTCGCGGGTACCAGTACCTACTGGGATATGTTTGATTTTCCAATCTTTATTTGCTCCTTGTCCTAAGAATTTTAATTTTTTATCGAAATACAAATATGGAAAATATGCGAAGGTTAAAACGATACCTAAGAATTGTTCCCAAAACTTGAATTTACCAAAGCTTCTAAGAATATCCAATTTGATGTTAAAACTGAAAAGGATGTTTACTCCTGGAATAATCATTCCAATCATATACCATTTTGGACGACCCACTAATTTTAACCAGTACCACCAGTTAAAAATAGGTATCCAAGCTAAAATAGGCGAGTAGCCCGCCATTTTAAACATTCTCGACAATCCTAAACGGGTGAGAATGAATGCGGCTATCCATAAGCCTAAAAACAATGCAATGTTATAACTTTCCATTATGTGTTAGTTGTCAAATTTAAGTAAGTCTTTCATAGTAAACACACCTTTTTTCGATAAAAGCCATTCTGCTGCGACAATTGACCCCAAAGCAAAGCCATCTCGGCTTTTGGCTTCATGGCTCAATGTGATTTTGTCGATATCACTTTCATAAAAAACATGGTGGGTTCCAGGTACGTTTGGTAATCTTAAAGCATTAATTTGTATATTCTGATCGCTTAATGGCGATAAATTCCAAGAATTATATCCATCATGATTGTCAATGATACCTTCTGCGGCGGTAATTGCCGTTCCGCTTGGTGCATCTTTTTTTTCGGTGTGGTGAATTTCTTCAATACTGCAGGAATATTGATGATAGTTACTCATTAATTTGGCCAAATATTTATTCGCTTCAAAGTATAGATTTACACCCAAACTAAAATTTGTAGCATAAAAAAGAGATGCATTGTGATTTAAAACTGTTTGTTTTATTTCTTCAAACTTGGCATACCATGCTGTCGTTCCTACTACAACAGGCAAATTCAATTTACAGCAATGTTCAATATGGCTTTTTACCAAATTGGGTTCAGTAAATTCAATAGCAATATCTGCATTTACCGATGTTGCATCTAAAAAAGGATTAGATTGAGAAAATTTTTCTGTGATTTCATGACCTCTTGCAATTGCAAGTCTTTCAATGGTTTTACCCATCTTACCATATCCAATTAATGCAATTTTCACATTTACAAAGTTACATAATCTTCACTATTTACCTAAATGTTAAAGGGTTTTCACAGATTTTTCTCATTTTTGCGTTCTAATTTTCATGGCAAAAAAGAAATCTAAATTCCGAGTATATGCTTTTTCAGCAATAGGATTGTTGTTTTTAATTCCATTTTTTATTTTGTTTTCTACTACTTCAAATACGTCTATGCAGACATTTAAAGTTCATAAAAACTGGAATCGCGATAGTTTGGATTTGCAATTAGACAATCATTTAGGGCTAGTATTGCCATTTGGTTTTTCTAATTGGGCTAAATTTTTAGGCTATGGTAAAGTAAAACCTTGTTTTTTTATTGTTGACCCTAATACAACTGCTTGGAAACTAATTAAAAACCTCAGAATGAACCGCAAACAAGCGGTTAATGTGGTTATTACTTCGGGAATTTCTAAGGAATCGTTCGTTGACATTGTTACAAGCAAATTGGATATTTCACCTATGGAATTGCATTTGGGAATTCAAGATGCCTCTATTTTGAAACAGTTTTATGTAAATGATACTACCTGGCCGTTACTTGTTATACCGAACACGTATAACATTTCAATGAGTATTGATTTGGAGGGATTTTTAGAAAGGATGCGTCAAGAATCGGATAAATTCTGGACGAAAGAGAGATTAGAAAAGGCAAAAAACCAGAAATTAAGCAAGCTTCAAGTTGTTACAATTGCCTCTATCGTAAATAAAGAGAGTAACAAAGAAAAAGAATATAATAATATTGCGGGGGTCTATATAAATAGATTTCGCATTGGAATGAAGTTGCAAGCAGATCCTACAGTGAATTTTGCAAAAGGAAAGGATGAACGTGTGGTAAATGTAAATATTGAATCGCCTTACAATACGTATTTGCATGAAGGATTGCCTCCTGGTCCAATTTGTATTCCATCCATTGCTGCCATCGATGCGGTTTTAAATTATACCAAACACGATTATTTATATTTCTGTGCAAAAAGCGATTTTACTGGGTATCATATATTCGAGAAGAATTATGAAAAGCATAAGAAAAACGCAAGACTTTTTATTTCCGCATTAAACCGTGAAGAAAAAAAGAGGGACTCACGTAAGTAAGTCCCTCAAAATATTTTAAATAAAACAATATTTATTGAATTACAATCGCAGTTGTATTGTGAATGTTATTTTCTGAAACAGTTTGTAGATAATAAGTTCCTGCTGGTAAATGTGAAACATTTAATTCAGAAGTATTAGTAGTAGATGCGGCAACTTGACCTTTGTTATTCCAAACAATCATATTTTTTGCAACGCCATTCAAACGAACAACCGTATTTGAAGGGTTTTCAATTACAGTTAATTTTGTAGATTCAATTAATTTGGTATTTGAAGAAACATTTTCATCTATCGTTGAAGTTGCCAAAACTACTTGGTCTTTAGAATCTGAACCATTTGCATTTGAAACAACGCAAGCACTATACATAGTTATAGTACCGGTTCCAAATACAGGGGCTGTCCAAGTACCTTTCCAAACACCAGTTGCGCTAGGTGTGGTGTGTCCCCAAATAGATTTTCCACCAGAAGTATAAATACTTGTTCCTGAAGGAGCCGTACCACAAGTACCGGCACTCGCATTACTTGAGTTTAAAATTGTAGCTTGAAATCCTTTTCTTGTTGAAGTTCCACCTGCAATTACATGCATTTCATATACTTGTCCTGGAGTATAGGTAGATAAAAATGTGGTATCGCCAGTAGCGGTAATACCAACTTTTAAAGATCCTCCATAGTTGCTTGCGCCGCCATGGCAACCACTACAATTTCCTGAACTTCCTGGTGAACCAGTTCTGTTTCCACCTGGTCCAGAAGCATTGCTTGATAATGTCATTCCAATTACCAAGATACTAGCCAAAGTAATTGATGATAAAATAAATTTTTTCATAATTTTTATGCTACAAATATATTATTTTTCAATGTTTAAAAGTTTTTTTTCAGTTTTTTTAATTTTTCATGTTTAGAACACTTACGTTGTATTATTTTTGTCGCAAAGTATGAATTCTCCAGAAAGTTATATTCCAATATTAATCCAAATAGGGGTTGCCGTTGGGTTTGTTGTTTTGACGCTTAGTTTGTCGCATTTGTTAGGTCCTAACAGAAAAACAAAACAACGTGAAGAAAATTTCGAATGTGGTATTGAAAGTCAAGGTAATGCAAGATTTCCCGTTTCAGTAAAATACTTTTTGTCGGCAATATTGTTTGTATTGTTTGATGTGGAGGTAATATTCTTTTATCCTTATGCTGTTAATTTCCAAGAAATGGGTTGGGCCGGTTTTATTTCTGTGCTGACATTTATTGGTTTTTTCTTAATAGGATTTATTTATGTTTGGAAAAAAGGTGCCCTTGAGTGGGAAAAATAAGTAAAGATGGTAAACATTGTAGAACAACCGGAAGGACACGAAGGACAAGGTTTCTTTGCAACTTCAATGGATAAAGCAATAGGTTTGGCAAGAGCAAATTCGCTTTGGCCTTTGCCTTTTGCTACTTCATGTTGTGGTATTGAATTTATGGCTACGATGAGCGCAAATTATGATTTGGCTCGTTTTGGATCAGAGCGTTTGAGCTTTACTCCACGTCAATGTGATTTATTGATGGTAATGGGTACAATCTCGAAAAAACTTGGTCCCGTATTAAAACAAGTTTATGATCAAATGGCAGAACCTAAATGGGTACTTTCAGTTGGTGCATGTGCTTGTACAGGAGGTATTTTTGATACGTATAGTGTTTTACAAGGTATTGATAAGATTATACCAGTTGATGTTTATGTTCCTGGTTGTCCACCGCGTCCTGAACAAATTATTGAAGGTTTGATGAAAATTCAAGAATTGGCTAAAAACGAAAGTTTGCGCAGAAGAAATAGTGACGAATATCAAAAAATGTTGGAAAGTTATAATATTGAAACTACCAAATAATGGAAAATTCAACAATTCAAGATATTACTAGCAGCATTGAATCGAAATTCCCTAATTGTGTAATTACAACAGATAGTTATGGAATGTCAAATATTGTTTGCTCAAGAGAATCTATTATTGATTTGGTGGGACATTTAAAGCATGATTTGGGATTTGGTTTTCTAACAGATATATGCGGTGCACATTACCCATTAAGTGAAAATCAAGAATTTCAAGTGGTTTATCATATACACAATTTATATAAAAACGTTCGTTTGCGTTTAAAAGTAAATTTGGCAACTGCTGATTTGGCTATTCCAACGATGGTGAATTTATTCCCCGCTGCAAATTGGATGGAAAGAGAAACGTTTGATTTTTATGGGATTATATTTGAGGGACATCCTGATTTGAGAAGAATTTTAAATATGGAAGATATGGATTATCATCCATTGAGAAAAGAATACGCACTTGAGGACGAAACAAGAAGCGATAAAAAAGATAGTTTTTTTGGAAGATGAGCGAATTGAAAATTAATCAAAACGGGCAACTCACCAGTTTAGATACCGTTGATGGGGAAATTGCAACCCTGAATCTTGGCCCTACACATCCTGCCACTCACGGGATCTTTCAAAATATTTTGAAAGTTGATGGTGAAAGAATCATCAGTGCAGAACCTACGGTTGGCTACATCCACAGAGCCTTCGAAAAATTAGCAGAAAGAAGACCTTATCAGCAAGTTACTCCCATTACGGATCGCTTAAATTATTGCTCATCGCCAATTAATAACATGGGATGGCACATGACAGTTGAGAAGTTAATTGGTGCAGAAATTCCAAAACGCGTTGACTATATGCGTGTTATTGTGATGGAATTGGCGCGTATTGCTGATCATTTGGTTTGTAATTCAGTAATTGGTGTTGATACAGGTGCTTTAACTGGATTTACTTATGTTTTCCAAGAGAGAGAGAAAATTTACGATTTATTTGAAGAAATATGTGGGGCTCGATTGACAACCAACGTTGGAAGAATTGGTGGTTTTGATAGAGATTTTAGTCCTGTATTTTTCCAAAAATTGGATAAGTTCTTAAAAGAGTTTCATATCATTTTTGATGATTTCACCAATCTTTTAGAACGTAACAGAATATTTATGGATCGCGTTATAGGCGCTGGTCCTATTACTGGTGAAAGAGCTTTAAGCTATGGTTTTACTGGTCCAAACCTAAGAGCTGCAGGAGTTGATTATGATATTCGTGTAATGAATCCTTATTGCTCGTATCAAGATTTTGATTTTGATGTGCCCATTGGCAAAGATGGTGACACGTACGACAGATTCTTGGTTCGTCAAGAAGAAATTCGTCAAAGTTTAAGAATCATTCATCAGGCAAAAGATAATTTACCTGCAGGCAATTATCATGGTGATGTTCCATCTTTCTTCCTTCCTCCAAAAGAAGAAGTGTATAGAAGCATGGAAGCATTAATTTATCATTTCAAAATTACCATGGGTGAAACTCCAATTCCAGCTGGTGAGGTTTATCATTCAGTTGAGGGAGCAAATGGTGAGTTAGGATATTATTTAGTTTCAGATGGAGGTAGAACTCCTTACAGATTGCATTTTAGAAGACCTTGCTTTATTTACTATCAAGCTTACCCTGAAATGATTAAAGGATCGGTTTTAAGTGACGCCATTCTAACAATGAGTAGTATGAATGTAATTGCAGGAGAGTTGGACGCTTAATTTTAAAATTTGTGGAAAATCAAAATATAGAAATCATTCAATTTCCTAAAGAATTACTTGATGAAGTACAACGTATTACTTCATTGTTTCCTGAAGGAAAACAAAAAAGCGCGTTAATTCGTGTTTTACATATTGCTCAAGCCCATTTCGGCTACTTATCAGCTCCGGTTATGGATTATGTAGCAAGATTATTATTGATTCAACCAATTGAGGTTTATGAGGTTGCTACATTTTATTCAATGTACGACACTCAGCCAGTTGGAAAAGTGAAGTTAGAAGTTTGCCGTACTGGTCCTTGCATGATTGAGGGTGCAGAGAAAATCGTTTCTTATATAGAAAATAAATTGGGTATCAAAGATGGTGAAACTACTGAAGATGGTATTTTTACACTCAAAACTGTTGAATGTTTGGGTGCCTGCGGATATGCACCAATGCTACAAGCAGGTGAAAAGTTTCATGAACACTTAACAGAAGAGAAAGTTGATGCTTTAATCGAGCAATACCGATTAAAGCCTGTTGCAAATTATATGGGGCAAGAATAACATGTCTAGAAAGTTATTATTAAACAACGTTCATGTTGAAGGAATTCATACTTACGACGTATATCGTAAGACAGGTGGTTATGCTGCTGTTGAAAAAGCCCTCAAATCAATGACCCCTGAAGAGGTTGTTGAAGAAGTGAAAAAATCTGGCCTTCGTGGTCGTGGTGGAGCAGGTTTTCCAACTGGAATGAAATGGAGTTTCATTGCAAAACCAGAAGGTGTTCCACGTCATTTTTTGTGTAATGCCGACGAAAGCGAACCAGGCACATTTAAAGATAGGTATTTGATGGAAAAAGTCCCTCATTTGCTTATTGAAGGAATGATTTTGTCGTCATTTGCATTGGGTTGCGAGCAATCATATATTTACATACGTGGTGAATACATGTATGTTTTAAGAATTCTAGAAAAAGCAATTGCTGAAGCGTATCAAAATGGTTGGTTAGGGAAGAATATCAAAGGATCTGGATTTAATTTGGATTTGGCGGTTTCTCCTGGTGCTGGTGCATATATATGTGGTGAAGAAACAGCGTTGATTGAAAGTTTGGAAGGTAAAAGAGGTAATCCTCGTATGAAACCACCATTCCCTGCAATTCAAGGTTTGTGGCAAAGACCAACAGTTGTAAATAATGTTGAAACAATTTGTGCTGTTGTTCCAATTGTGAATGAAGGTGGTGATGCTTATGCCGGTATTGGTATGGGCAGAAGTACCGGAACCAAATTGATTTCAGCGGGTGGAAACATCAATAAACCAGGTGTTTATGAAATTGAAATGGGAATTACCGTAGAAGAATTCATATACGGAGATCAATATTGTGGGGGAATTAAAAACGGTAAGAAATTGAAAGCTTGCGTTCCTGGAGGTTCATCAGTGCCAATTTTACCTCACTATTTGGTTTGTAAAACCGCTGAAGGTACCGATCGATTAATGTCTTACGAAAGTTTGGCTGAAGGTGGATTCGCTACTGGCAGTATGCTTGGTTCTGGTGGATTCATTGTATACGATGAAGATCAGTGTATCGTAAGAAACACTTGGAATTTCTCTCGTTTCTACCACCACGAAAGCTGCGGCCAATGTTCACCTTGTCGTGAAGGAACAGGTTGGATGGAAAAAGTACTTCACAGGTTGGAATATGGACATGGAAAAATTGAAGACATTGATTTATTGTGGGATATTCAACGTAAAATTGAAGGAAATACAATTTGTCCTCTTGGAGATGCTGCTGCTTGGCCAGTAGCTGCCGCTATTCGTCACTTCCGCGAAGAATTTGAGTGGCATGTTAAAGATCCGAATGCTTGTATGACAAGAAATTACGGTTTAGTTACAGAAAAAATTTTTGAAAAAGTAAACGCATAAAAGATGTCTGAACAAATTCAGCAAATAAAAGTTACCATCGACGATCAAACCATTATGGTTGATCCGGGTACAACTATTTTAAGTGCTGCGCGCCAAATTGGAGGGAACGTAGTTCCACCTGCAATGTGTTTTTACTCTTCACTTAAAGGAAGCGGTGGAAAATGCAGAACGTGTCTGGTAGAAGTTGCAGCAGGTAGTGAAAAAGATCCTCGTCCAATGCCTAAGTTGGTTGCAAGTTGCAGCACAACGGTAATGGATGGTATGATTGTTAAAAACAAATCAAGTGAAAGAGTTCTAGATGCAAGAAAGGGAGTAGTTGAACTATTGCTTATCAATCATCCACTTGATTGTCCAGTTTGCGACCAAGCAGGAGAATGCAGTTTGCAAGATTTGGCATTTGAACACGGTGCAAGTCATTCTCGTTACGAGTTCGAACGCAGAGAATTTGATAAAATTGACATTGGTGAATATATCAAACTGCATATGACTCGTTGTATTTTATGTTACCGTTGTGTGTACACTGCAAATCAGTTGACCGATAATCGAGAACACGGTGTATTAAAACGAGGAGATGCAGCTGAAATTGGTACCTTTATTGAGAATAGCCTTGATAATGAGTTTATTGGAAATGTAATTGACGTTTGCCCAGTAGGAGCATTAACAGATAAAACTTTCCGCTTTCGAAGTCGTGTTTGGTACACAAAACCAATGGATGCAACTTGCAGCTGTGGAAAATGCAGTGGAAATGCGGTAGTTTGGATGATTGGCGATGAAATTGCAAGGGTAACTGCAAGGAAAGATAAGTACGGAGAAGTAAAAGAATTTATTTGCAATGATTGTCGTTTCAATAAAAAAGAACTTTCTGATTGGAAAATTGAAGGTCCGCGTCATATTGATAGGCATTCGGTTATTTCCGCAAACCATTATGAAAAAGCGGCTCCAACCCACACACCTTTATTAAACAAAGCATAACGATATGGATAGTGCAATGATGTTAGAAAAACTGGTACTTATAGTTGTAATCCTTGCGATTACACTTGTAGTTGCCTTGTATCTTACTTTTGGTGAGAGAAAAATTGCGGCGTTCTTCCAAGATCGTTTGGGTCCGAATAGAGTGGGACCGTTTGGTTTGTTTCAACCATTTGCAGACGGCGGAAAATTGGTTTTCAAAGAAGAAATCATTCCAAAAAATGCAGAAAAATGGTTGTTTATTTTAGGTCCAGGTGTTGCCATGGTAGTTGCTACAATTACAAGCGCAGTAATTCCATGGGGAACTAGCATTCAACTTTTTGGTAGAACCATTGCTTTACAAGTTGCCGATATCAATATTGGTGTTTTGTATATTGTGGGAATTGTAAGTGTTGGTGTTTATGGAATTATGATTGGGGGGTGGGCTTCTAATAATAAATACTCACTTTATGGAGCAATACGCGCAAGTGCACAAATGATTAGTTATGAGTTGAGTATGGGTTTATCGCTTATTGCCGTTATTATGATGAGTGGTACTTTAAGTTTAAATGAAATCGTATCTCAACAACCAGGTTGGCATTGGAATATTTTATATCAACCTTTAGGATTTTTACTATTTTTTGTTTCTGCTTTGGCAGAATGTAATAGGGCACCATTCGACATGGCTGAATGTGAAACTGAATTAATTGGTGGTTACCATACTGAATATTCAAGTATGAAACTCGGTTTCTATTTGTTCTCTGAATATATCAACATGTTTATTTCGTGTGCAGTAATTTCATGTGTTTATTTGGGTGGGTACAATTTCCCTGGAATGAATTACATAACTGATCCTACTTGGTTAGGTTTAACTCAAGTTGCAGTAATGTTTGCAAAAATATTATTCTTGGTATTTGTATTCATGTGGATTCGTTGGACATTGCCACGTTTCAGATATGATCAATTGATGAGACTGGGATGGAAATCAATGATTCCTCTAGCTTTGGTAAATTTGGTAATCACAGGTTTGGTTATCGGAATTATGAAATTCTAATAAAAATATTTTATCGATATAAACCAAAAACAGCGAGAATCTTCTCGCTGTTTTTGTATAGTGAAATCTGGTAATTAAACTTCGTTTCTGTCTATTCAATCCAATCTTACCGCAAGATATCCTGTTTGTGAATCGACTAAGTTAATTTTTAGTTGATTTGTTAAGAGGTTTTGTTATTGATTTCCTCGTATTAATTTAAGCATGTAATCCAAAAAATAAATAAAATCTAGACTTTTGTTTCGATTTTTGAGGAACGCAAATCAAGTTTTACCTAGTAAATTATTAAGTGAACCTTTATAAACGCTTATAATCTTTCATAAACTCTTATAAACCCTTTAATTCCCCTTCTGCTTGAAATGCTCCAAACACTTTTCCATTTTAATGCCTCTGCTTCCTTTGATATATACATAATCGCAATCAATTGGATGGGTGTCTAACCAAGCCAAAAGTGTATCTGCAGATGAGAATTTCATTGGGTAGTTTCCAACTGCTTCATAAAAGTAATCTCCTACAAATATAGCTTCATCGATTTTGAGCGATTGAGTTAATTCAAAAATTGCTTTATGTTCTGCGTGAGTTGCCTCACCCAATTCTAACATATCGCCAAGTAAAACGATTTTCTTTCCCTCAAGAGTAGAAAAGCTTTTTAATCCCGCTTCAACGCTGCTTGGATTGGCATTGTATGCATCTAATAAAACATCGCAATTATTATAATGAATCCATTCACTTCTATTGTTGGTAGGAATATATTCACAAGCACTTTTTGCTGAGGTTTTTACTGGAATCTCAAGCGAAATACCAAAACATATTCCAGCCAAAATATTGTACAAATTATGTGAGCCACCAATTTTGGCTTCAAATTCACCAATCATATCTTGATTATGAAACAGTTTAAAATTCAAAAATGGCATTTCAGAAATAATTTCAGCATATACATTTGCAGATCGATCAAGTAAACTATAAGTTATTTTATTTGACAATCTCTTAGACATATTACTTAACCAATAATCATCTAAATTGATCATTGCCAATCCATTTGATTGTGTCAATTGAACATAAACTTCACTTTCTTCTTTTGCAACTGCTTCAATATCTCCAAATCCTTCTAAGTGCTCTTTACCAATATTTGTAATCACCCCAGAAACCGGTGAAAACATATTGCAGAGATAATTCATTTCACCAGGGTGATTGGTTCCTAATTCTATAATGCCAACTTCCGTTGTGGGTTTTAATGCCAGCAAGGTAAGTGGTACACCAATGTGATTATTGAAATTACCATGGGTACATTTTGTATCAAAATGTCCCTCCAAAACACGTTGGCAAATTTCTTTTGTTGTTGTTTTGCCATTCGAACCACCAATAGAAATAAGTTTGGTAGGAATTTGCTTTGCATGGTATATTGCCAAATCAGTTAATGCTTGATTTGAATCCTTAACGATAATGACGCCATTGTTTTTTAGCGATTCGTTTTCGGTGATAACATATTTGGCACCTTTTTCTAAAGACTCTAAGGCAAACCTATTTCCATCGAAACTTTGTCCTTTTAAGCAAATAAAAAGTGAATTTGGAATTATATTTCTAGAATCAGTTGAGACTTGATAACCACATTCTATGTATTTCTCGTATATATCACTAATGCTCAGCATAATCAATTTTCTTCAAATTTAAGGGTTGTAATTTGATAATCATTTAGAATTTCGTATATTTGATTAAATCGATTATGAATAAACTGTCGCATAATTACTTACGGCTTTTATTGTGTTTGTTGAGTTTTACTTTTTCAATAAGCGTGAATGCTCAAATTCGTTATAATAAATCTGGATATGTTGATTTTGTTCATAACGGGAATACACTTGCATTGCCTTTTTTAGGAGGAATGAATTCGCCTCAATTGCAATTGATGGATTTGAATTTCGATGGCAAAACAGACATCATTGCATTTGATCGTTGTGATTTCAGAATCATGACATTTATTAGAATATCTGGAGATAACTTTAAATACGCACCAGAATATGAACATTTGTTGCCCCCGGGAAACTCAATTTATAAACTCGCTGATTTAAATAGTGATGGCAAACTAGATGTTTTCACAATTGCCAGTGGGGGTGAATTGATGATTTCAATGAATATTGCTCCAACTAATGGTCCATTGAAATTTAAAGATTTGGGACCTCAGTATTACAGAAATCAATATGATTCGAATGCAACAATTTATTATAATCCATTGAGTATTTCTACTGCAAAAACCGATTTGCCAGAAATTAAAGATTTAGACAATGATGGAGATTTGGATTTCATTACCTATGATGCTACCTATTTAACATACACCATGTTTAAAGATGTAAGATCTGAATTTAATTGGGCAAAAGACACATTTGAATTTCAGAACATGGATTATTGTTTTGGCTATTTTTGGGAGGGATATGATAATAATATCAAACTAAATAATTGCTATTTGCAAAATGGCCATAAAGATTTCAATCCTAAGTTGAAACCTCGTCCAGCTCCCCGTCATAATGGAGGTGCTAGTTGTTGGTTCTTCGATGATGACAACGATGGCGATTATGAAATGTATATCGCCAATGTTGGATTTAAGAAGATTACGAAATTGAAGAATGGTAAGATAGAAAATAAGAAATACTACGATACGATGGTGGCTTGGGATACGATGTTTCCCGTTAAAGGAAAATCATTTCAATCGTTTTCATTTCCTGCTGGCTATATGCTTGATGTCAATGCCGATAGTTTAACTGATTTGGTTTTGGCACCCAATGGAGTAGCAGATGTAAAAGAAACAAACCAAGTTTTTTATTATAAAAATACAGGAACGAAAAAGGGAGCGAATTTTGAATTGCAAAAAGAAAACTTCTTGGTAGATAAGTCTTTAGATTTTGGAGCGCGATCTGCACCTGAATTTATTGATTATGATGCCGATGGCGATTTAGATTTAATTGTTGGAAGCAATGGAGATTTTGAGTTTTCCGGTGGTTTGAGAGATGAAATTTCATACTATGAAAACACTGGAACCACCAGAAAGCCAGTTTATACATTAAAAAACACCAAATTTTTATTGGGGGATTCTGCCTTTCAACACATTGTCCCAGTATGTGGTGACATAGACAATGACGGAGATATTGATATTTTAATAGGTACTGGTTCTGGTAAAATTATTTGGTATGAGAATACAGCGGGTAAAAACAAACATTGTGTATTTAAGATAAAAACGAATTGTTTATTGAATTTCGAGAACTATCCTAATGAAAATGCATTTGCTCCTGAAATATATGATTACAATAAAGACAATATCAACGATTTGATTATTGGAATGTATAATGGAAGGGTTGCTGTATTTAAAGGACTTGGAGGTGCTTTTCCACAGTTCGAATTGATTAGCAAAAATGCTTGGGGAATGACAGCTAATTTGTGGCGCGAAGATATCTCTCCAGTTGGCTTTGACAGTTATGGATATGCCGTCCCTAAAATTGCGGACCTAGATAATGATGGGGTTGATGAACTTGTTTTAGGAACTTACTTTGGAACACCAAGATTATATCATTTTAATAATCATGACATTACAGATAGTTTAATCGCAGATGAGACATTCCTGTATCAAGTGGTGGGCAAGGACACAATTCCCCCTTACATCGGTCAAAATATTATTCCTGCAATAGCGGATATCAATGGCGACAGCATTCCAGAAATGTTCTTTGGTTTAAAACGTGGAGGACTTGAATTTGCTGAGAATGAAAAGGCAGGAAGTTTTGGCAGCATTAATAAGTTTGTAAAAGACTTAAAATTAAGTATTTATCCTAATCCCTCAAACAATCAATTCATGATAAAATTGCCATCGAATAATTTCAATTGGAAGGTAACGTGTTATAATATTGATGGAAAACTCATTCAAGAATCTTATATGAATAGGAACGAAAAACAAATTCAAATTCAGCAACAATGGCCGAATGGAATTTACCTCGTTAAAATGACCAACGAATTGGGGGAGGTGCTTACAAGTAAATTATTGGTTAACAGAAACTAATTGATTCTGTCCAATTACGAATTTTTCGTAACAGAAATAATATTCATCCTCTCTGTTTGAAGCAACGATAAAGCATTTCTTGCTTTGATATTCCTTTATCAATGTTTGGTAAAGTTCAATTCCTTTGGTATCTAAATTTGTTAAAGGCTCGTCTAATATAGACATGGGTTCATTGCCTAAAATCGATAAACATAGCTTTATTCGCTGTTTCATGCCACTAGAATAGTGCATGAGGGGTTTGTTTTTGATTTTTGAGGGAAATTCGCACAACTCAATAATATTATTGACAGTTACACTTGGGTAGAATGGTTTTAGACTTGAATGAAAATGAAACCACTCTTCAATTGTGAATTCTTCAGGTAATTCTAAAGCTGGTGACGCCAAACTGTAAAAATCTTGACGTTCGTGTTCTTCAATAATACGACCGTCAGATTTCCAGATGAGAGCTCCTTCGGTAGGAGATACTTGCCCTGTCAACATTAAGGTAAAAGTTGACTTTCCAGCACCATTCGGACCTAAAATAGCATAAGAACAATTCGGTTTAATAGGAATTGTTAAATCGATCCCTCGGTATAACCAAGTTCTATGGTAGTTCTTACCGCAATTGGATAGAACAATGTCAATCATTTTATTATTTAGTTCCGTAACCTTTCATTACACCACGATCAGATTCATTGATAAACGACATGATTTCGTCTCTTTCTGGGGTTGGAGCAAATTCAGTTTCAATAATTTTGGTAGCTTTCGCTGTATTTGAATATTTCACAAAAAGTGTTCTGTAAATATCTTGAATTTCAGATATTTTTTCATTTGAAAAACCTCTTCTTCTTAATCCAATACTATTAACGCCTTCATAACTAAGTGGTTCTCTTGCTGCTTTTGTGTATGGAGGGACATCTTTTCTTACGAGTGAACCACCGCTAATCATCGCATGTTTGCCAATTTTAACAAATTGATGAACCAATGCAGCACCGCCAAGAATTGTAAAATCACCCACAGTAACATGACCCGCAACTTGCACACTATTCGCCAAAATGCAATTATCACCAATAACACAATCGTGCGCCAAATGCACATAAGCCATAAGTAGGCAATTTTGTCCAACTTTGGTATATCCAAGTGCTTTGGTTCCCTTATTTATGGTAACATATTCTCTAATGGTTGTATTATCACCGATGATGGTAAGTGTTTCTTCTCCATCAAACTTTAAATCCTGCGGAATTGCTCCTATAGAGGCACCAGGGAAAACCCTGCAATTTTTACCTATTCTAGATCCTTTGAAAATTACAGCTCCAGACATCACATGAGTTCCTTCATCAATAACTACATCGGCATGAATGGTTACAAAGGGATCAATAACCACGTTGTCGGCAATTTTTGCCGTAGGATGAACATAAGCTAACGGTTGAATCATCTTAATTATTTATTTTTACAATTTGAGCCATCATTTCAGACTCACAAACCAATTTATCTCCAACCCAAGCGCGGCCTTTCATTACACAAATTCCTCTGCGAATAGGTTCAGTTAATTCTAATTTCATTACCAACGTATCACCAGGAACCACTTTGTCTTTGAATTTTGCATTGTCAATTTTCAAGAAATAAGTTCCATAGTTTTCTGGATCATCTACTGTTCCCAATACCAATATTCCACCTGCTTGAGCCATTGCTTCTAATTGCAAAACTCCCGGCATAATGGGATCACCTGGAAAATGACCATTAAAAAATGGTTGATCATAAGTAATGTTTTTCACACCCACAATCGATGTTTTATCCATTGCTATAATTTTATCAACCAATAAGAAAGGATGGGCGTGGGGTAATATTTTTATAATATCTTTGGTAGCAAACACAGGTTTTTCATTTTGATCGTAATAAGGTCTACCATCTAACTTTCTACGTTGTTCTTTTTTGATTGCCTGTTTGATTTTTTTTGCAAAGGCAACATTGCTTGCATGTCCTGGGCGTGCAGCCATAATTTGACCTTTAATAGGCATTCCAACCAATGCCAAATCACCAACCATATCTAGCAATTTATGTCGGGCTGGTTCATTTTGGAATCGAAGATCTAAATTGTTTAGGATCCCTTCTTTCTTCACTTCAACAGAATCCTTTTTAAATATCACTGCTAAACGGTCAAGTTCATCTTGATTAACAGCACGATCAACAACAACAATTGCGTTGTTTAAATCTCCACCTTTTATGAGGTTATTTGCCAATAAATATTCCAATTCATGTAGAAAACAAAATGTTCTACATGAGGCAATTTCCTTGTGAAAATCACTTAAATGTGTCAATGACGCATGTTGTGTACCCAAAACTGGCGAATTATAGTCAACCATTACGGTTAAACGATATTCATTCACAGGCATTGCAATAATTTCAACTTGATTTTCTGGGTCAGTAAAATGAATATTGTAAGGAATTTCAAAATATTCTCTTTCAGACTCAAGTTCTTTTAAGCCAGTTTTCTTAATTCCTTCAACAAATACAATTGAACTACCATCCATAATTGGCATTTCAGGTCCGTTAACACAGATCATTGCATTATCACATTCCATTCCTACCAGTGCCGCCAATACATGTTCCACTGTTGAAACACTCGCACCTTTTTTCTCTAATGTAGTTCCACGGCTAGTGTCTGTAACTAAGTCACAATCTGCTTCAATAATTGGTTCATCGGGCAAATCAGTTCTTTGAAATTTGTATCCATGATTGTCCGGAGCAGGTTTGAGCGTAACTGTTACACTTGCGCCAGTATGCAGCCCTACACCAGTAAAGCTAATTTCATTATTTAATGTTGTTTGTTTAGGATTTAAATTGTTCATTTCCCTTTTAATAATGCTATTTCTCTTTTAAGTTCTGAAACTTCTCTAATAATGTCGGAAACTTTGCGGCTTCCAAGCACGCCACGAAGATAAGTATTTACATCGGTAGCAGGGGTACCACTTAATTTTTGACCTGGCTCTTTAATAGATTGAGTAATTCCAGCTTGCGCTCCAACAGAAGTATTTTCTGCAATTGTAATATGTCCAACTACGCCAACTTGCCCTCCAAATGCACTGTTATTGCCAACCTTTGTGCTTCCTGCAATTCCAGATTGAGAAGCAATAACGATATCTGTTCCCAATTCAACATTGTGCGCAATTTGCACTAAGTTGTCCAATTTAGTACCTCGTTTGATTATTGTTGATCCCATTGTTGCCCTATCAATAGCACAATTTGCACCAATTTCAACATCATCTTCCAATGTCACAATTCCAACTTGAGGGATTTTGACGTAACGACCACCAATCGGAGCAAATCCAAAACCATCGCTGCCTATAACTGTCCCTGAATGAATAATGCAGTTTTTGCCAATAATGGTTCCTGAGTAAATTGAAACATTGGCATATATTTTTGAATTATCTCCGATTTTGGTATTTTTACCAATATAAGTACCCGATTCAATATGACAGTTATGGCCAATAATTACATTTTCTTCAATGGTTACATGATGTCCAATATATGCGCTTTGGCCAACAGAAGCAGAAGGATTTACAAATGAAGTGGGCTCAATTCCAACTTTCTTTTCATTTGGGTCAAAATATTTTGTGAGAATGGTACAAAATGCAAAATATGGATTTGCATGTTTAATTAATTTGGCGCTACAATTTTGAGCAGGAACAAAATCTGCAGGAACGAAAACCAAAGAACATTCAGAACTATATAAGGCTTTTTCGTATTTGGCATTGGCAAAAAATCCCAAAGAACCTTCTCTTCCTTCTTCTAATTTACTCACTGAGTTTATTACAATATCTTCAGAGTCTTGGAATATTCCACCGGTTTCTAAGGCAATTTGTGAGGCTTTTAATTCCATCATTGAGGTGCAAAATAATACAAAATGCCCATTTTCTATAATTTTTACCCCCTAAATTTTCAAGATTCATATGTTGAATCAAAAATTCTATCTATTTTAGCCCCAAATTAACTAGAAACTATGGAATCAATAGAAACGAAAACTCAACAAACGGGTCATCCAAAAGGATTATACGTACTGTTTGTTACTGAAATGTGGGAGCGATTTAGCTATTATTGAATGCGCGCCTTGTTTATTTTATTTATGACAAAAGCTTTGCTTTTTGACAAAGCGCACGCTTCTGACATTTACGGCAGTTATACTGGTTTGGTATACTTAACTCCTCTTTTGGGCGGTTACATGG
>Ga0214923_10002396_pt1 | contig 25045 bp, 26 predicted proteins | sample LL1510_MetaG_FD_177993 | JGI IMG/M metagenome (GOLD analysis project Ga0214923, IMG submission 177993) | Freshwater microbial communities from Lake Lanier, Atlanta, Georgia, United States - LL-1510 | ecosystem: Environmental > Aquatic > Freshwater > Lake | place: USA: Georgia | collected...
TCATATGATAAAGCACATCTTCAATTTCATAATTTAGTTGAATATGATGAATCTGGAAATGTTATTCAAACAGATTTTACGGGAGGTAAATTGCTTCAAGGCGTAATACGAGATGCTAATGCAGATATGCAAAAAACATTTTCGTTTATTCCGCCGCAACAAGTACGAATTGGTAGAGTAGCTGATTTTGAAGATCAACAAGCTGCATTTTTTAATGAAATAGATCAATTAAGAACACGTTATAATTTAAAAGATACAGATCAAGTAACTGAATATCATAGAGCATGGTGGGCAGATGTAATTAGAAGTAAAGCTCAACAATTAGGATATGATATTCCAGACGACATTTTATCTGCACTTATTTATCGTTGGGGCTTTTTTGATAAATCTGCAAATATTACCAATCTTAAAAAACAAATTACGAATCCTGACTTTGTAACATGGATGACTGAATTTGATAAAAAAGAATTTAAACAATACTACAAACAAAACATGGAGCCATTCGAAAGCGTATTTTTACGTTTAGGTGCAGTAGTATTACGAAATGCAGAAAATTTCTTAGCTGCAAATCCTAGCAAAGCAGTTCAAGAAATAAAACAAGAAATGGCTCAATTAATCAAAGAATTACAAACATCGAATAATATAGACTCTATTAAAAAATTAGAATATGAATTACGACGTATCGAAAGATTAGGAGGGTTTGATGCAATAGTCCCTTCAGAAGGCGTAGTATTTGTATATAAAGGTAATACGTATAAATTAACCGGAGCCTTTGCACCAGTTAATCAGATACTAGGAGTATTGAAATACGCTCGATGATATTTATATTTATAAGAAAAAATAGGATGTCGAGATCGGCAGGATTTAATTTATCAGAAACTCATAAACAAAATATTTCAATATCATTGAAAGGTAGAAAAAAACAGTTTATATATAAAAAATTTTCATTTATTGATTACATGAATTTATATGATGATTTTATAAATAAAAATTTTAAAGATAATACATTAGGTATTGAACAATATTGTAAGCTATCAAATAAAATTACTAGCACAACATTTCGTAAATTTATCAAAGATAATAAATTATTTTGTCCAAAAGCAAAATGGAATAAAATTAGATTAGAAAATCACAGAAGATATATGATCGAAGTACGATTTAATATGAATTATGAACAATGGTTAGAATCGTTACCGGAGAAAAAATCATATTATATGCAAGTAAGATCGTTAACTGAAAAACAACCATTACATACATTAGAAAATTATCAAAAACGCGGCAAGTTTACATATCACGTTGATCATATTATTCCAATCATATATGGGTATATAAATAATATCCCAGCTGAACAAATAGCACATATTAGTAATTTACAAATTATTACTGCACAAGAAAATTTACAAAAAAGCTGTAATATTATTTAATAATATATTTATTTTAAATAAAAGCAAATAAGGCTAAAAATGGAAAAACACAAAAGCAAGTACAAAGCACCAAAAGATTTTGAAAAATCTCAAAAACCTAAAACGCGTAAAGATCTTAAAGATTATACACATGACGATAAAAATGGTGGTTTGAATCCACATTCAACAGGTGAAATTCAAGATTTAGTTCCTAGAAAAACAGACAAGCTTGTAATTGATGATGTAAAAAACATGGTACCGGAAATTAAACATCGAGTTTATCAAGATGTTAAAACTGGAAAATATTCTCCTAAAGAAGCCAAGAAAATTTTCAAAAAATTACAAATTGAAGATACTGAAGGGTATCTAGATAAATTAGAGAATATTGACCATGGGGTAATTGTAAATTCTTTAGAAGAACATATCAATCGGTTAAGTTCTAAACAAAAAGATGATGTGTTAAGAAAATACATACGCATTAAAATAGTTGAAGCTGTAAAAAAACAATATTTAGTAGAACAACCAAAACAACCAACTGCAGCAGTAACAGCAGTTGATTCAGATAAAGAATCACCAGATGCAGAACAAACATCTAATACTACAACTGATACTACTACCGCAGCTACACCACCAACAACTGATACTACTACCGCAGCTACACCACCAACAACTGATACCGCAGCTACGCCACCAACAACTAATACCGCAGCAGCATCTACTACAGCAACATCTGACAGTAGCAGCGATAAAAAAACTAGTTCGGACACAGAAATAGAAAAACCAGAAGAACAATCTCCAGAAGAACAAGCAGCACAACAATTAGCAAAAAGAAAACAAGTAAGTAAAGAATTTTACGCAGTAGTGCAAGCATCGAAAACAAATGATAAATTAGAAAAATATATTGATACAGCATTACAGCCATTAATTGCATCAATGACAGGCATATCAGACGAAAAATTCAATTTAACTAGAGCGGCAGCAATACGAAAATTACGATCTGTATCAAATATTCCTAAAAAAGTACAAAAGTCTTAAACATTATTAATAAGTTATATGAGTAAAAAGTTACAAAACATTAAAGCTATCCAACAAATGTTGGAAGGCGAACACAAATTTCAAACCAAAAAAACTGTTGGGTTCTCTGATGCTAAACAAAAAGGCAAATTAGCTGAACGACATGAAGTTGGTGATACCTGGGAAGAAACGGATGCTGCAGGTAATATCTGGGTTATTGAACAACGAGATGGCTTCCGTATACGTAAAACAAAAAATGCAGAAACATTTCAAGAAATACGAGATGCATTACGATCTTTTCCGCAATGTAGAAAAGATGTATGTACATGTTTAACGCCAAATCATCTAGATGAAAAAATGCGTAAATATAACGGTATGTGTTATGAATGTACAATTGATATGGAGCATGATTTAAGAAAGCAAGGCAAATATGATGAATATGAAAAAAATCGTATACGTCAGAATGCCGAAGCATGGTTACGTAGTGCAGAACAAGACATTAAACTTTTAAAAGATGCATATACAAATGTATCTAAATTTGTTACAAATTCTGAAGGAGAAATAGAAACTTGGTCAGCTAAAATGACTCCAGTAGAATTTGAAGAAAAAGTAGAAAAAGAATTTGAAAAATTTAAAAAACAATTATTAAATAAACTTAATGGAGAAACAGATGAAAACAATTAAAAAATATTGGGCATTAATAGTTGGAGGACTATTAGCACTTTTTGCAATATTCGTTGCATTTTTTAAAAAACATGAAAAAAAGCAAGTATCTAAAATTGATCAAAAGATTGATACGAACAATTCAAACATTAATCAATTACAAGGTAAAACGGATGTTATTGAAGATCAACGTTCTCAAGTAAAACAAGAGCTTGACGATTTAGTTGATCAAATAGAACAAACAAAAGAAGTAAAAGAAACAATTCAACCCGAAACACCTAAAACTGTAGCAGATGCTAAAGAAAATATTTTAAATAAAACTAAAAAGCGCGGAAGAAAAAAGAAAGCATGAAAAAGTTATTAATCATATTATCATTTCCGGTATTTAGTTTTGCACAAAATATTCCCGATACATGTTTTACAGAACAAGAAATTATACAAATATCTAAAACCTTAGATTCACTTTGGGAAGCAGACAGTATAAATAATGTAATCATAACACAACAAGAAGATGCAATTAAAACATGTAGAAAATTATTAGCATTAGATTCAATGCAAATTGATTATCAAAAACAGCAAATAGAATTGTTAAATGATAACATAGATCTATATATTAAACGTCAGCGTCAACTTCAACCTAAATGGTGGGATGCAAAAGGAATTTGGTTCGGAAGCGGACTCGTTACGGCAATACTAACAGCATTTTCTATATCACAACTAGTAAATTGATATGAGTCAACCCAATATAAAACAGATCATTCAACAGCAGTACGCAATGTGTGCTAAAGATCCTGTTTTTTTCATGAAGCAATATTGTTACATTCAACATCCTAAACGAGGCAAGATCAAATTTAATTTATTTCCGTTTCAGGAATCATCATTAACTGAATTACGTGATAATCGTTACAGTGTAATATTAAAATCACGACAGTTAGGAATATCAACTCTTTCTGCAGGATTTGCTTTATGGAGCATGTTGTTCAAAGAAGATTTTAACGTACTTGTTATTGCAACAACACAAGAAGTTGCAAAAAATCTAGTAACAAAAGTACGAGTGATGCACGAAAATTTACCAAGTTGGTTGAAAGGAAATGTTGAAGCCGACAATAAACTTTCTTTGAAATTTAAAAATGGTTCACAAATCAAAGCAGTATCATCGGCAACAACTGGTGCACGTTCAGAAGCATTATCGTTGCTTATTATAGATGAGGCAGCATTTATTCGTAATATTGAAGAAATTTGGATAGCATCTCAGGCAACATTATCAACAGGTGGTGGTGCTATTGTATTATCAACACCTAACGGTGTAGGAAATTGGTTTCACTCAGTATGGTCAGAAGCTGAACAAGAAATCAACGGATTTCACACAATTAAACTGCATTGGACAGTACATCCAGAACGTGATCAAACATGGCGCGATGAACAAACTCAACTTTTAGGTGAACGTGGTGCAGCACAAGAATGTGATTGTGACTTTATTTCATCCGGACATACTGTAGTAGATGGTGCTATATTAATGGAATATGAAAATAAGTGCATAGAGCCTATCGAACGTCGTGGATATGATAATGCATATTGGATTTGGGAATATCCGGACTATGCAAAAGATTATGTAGTAGTGGCAGACGTTGCTCGAGGCGATGGCGGTGACTGGTCAACATTTCATGTATTGGATGTACAAGACGTACGACAAGTTGCAGAATATAAAGGAAAACTTCCACCTAAAGATTTCGGTAATATGCTTGTTTCGGTTGCAACAGAATGGAATAATGCATTATTAGCAATAGAAAATGCTAATATTGGTTGGGCGGCAATTCAACCTGCATTAGATAGAAATTACGAAAAATTATTTTATACATATAAAGATGACGGATATGTTGATGTTGACGTACAACTTAAAAAAGGTTATGATATGAAAGATAAAACCCAAATGGTTCCTGGTGTATCAACAACATCACGTACACGTCCATTAATGATATCTGCATTAGAAATGTATATGCGCGAACGAACACCAGTAATTAGATCAAAACGTCTTATTCAAGAATTATTTGTATTTGTTTGGTTAAATGGTAAAGCTCAAGCACAAAACGGTTATAATGATGATTTAGTAATGTCGTTTTGTATTGCACTATGGTTGCGAGATACATCCTTAAAACTACGACAGCACGGAATCGATCTTAGCAAACGTGCATTATCCCAATTTCAAAAAACAGATCCAGTTATTTACACCGGCAAACCAAACCAAGGAAATGATTCATGGAAATGGAATAATGGTGCAAATGATGAAAATTTAACTTGGTTACTTTAAATTCCTTTGGTTCTTTAACTAGTTATATTTATATTAAAAGAAATATATGGCATCGTTAAGAAAACGTTTACAGAATCTATTCAATACAAATGTAGTTGTTAGAATGTATGGTAAAGACAAAATTCGTGTTGTCGACACCAATCGTTTGCAAGGAGCAGGTAATTTAACTCAAAGCAAAGTTGCGGACAGATATACTAGACTTCATGGATCTCGTCACAAAGCCGGAGCAAATTCGAACGGTGGATATGATTCTAATTACTATATGCAACAGAATCGTATGCAGTTATATACGGATTACGAAATGATGGATAAAGATCCAATCATATCAGCAGCTCTTGATATATATTCAGATGAATCAACTCTAGCAGATCAATTTGGTGATATTTTAACAATCAAAACAAATAAAACAAACATACAAAAAATACTTTATAATTTATTTTATGATGTATTAAATGTTGAATTTAATTTGTGGACATGGATACGCAATTTAACTAAGTATGGCGATTTCTTTTTAAAAATTGATATTGTCGATGAATTAGGAATTATAAATGCTCGTCCTTTTTCTAGTTATGAAATTGAACGATATGAAGAATTTGATGAAAAAACCGGAGAATATGTAATTAAATTTAGACATATGGCTGATGCTAAAGAAGCATATGATGTTTTTGAAATTGCACATTTCCGCATGTTATCTGATACAAATTTTTTACCATATGGTAGATCAATGTTAGAAGGTGCACGTAAAGAGTTCCAAAAATTAATGATGATGGAAGATGCAATGCTTATTCACAGAATAATGCGAGCACCAGAAAAACGTATTTTTAAAATTGATATTGGTAATATTCCGCCAAATGAAGTTGATACATTTATGGAACAAATTATCAATAAAATGAAAAAGATTCCACATATTGATCAACAAACAGGAAATTACAATTTACGTTTCAATCTTAACAATATGTTAGAAGATTATTATTTACCAGTACGCGGTGGACAATCTTCAACAACTATTGATACATTGCCAGGAATGACTTGGACAGGTACGGAAGACTTAGAATATATCAAAGATAAAATGATGGCTGCATTAAAAATTCCTAAACCATTTTTAGGATATGCAGAAGCAGTTGAAGGTAAAACTACATTAGCATCTATGGATATTCGTTTTGCTAGAACTATAGAACGTATTCAAAAAATTGTAGTATCAGAACTTTATAAAATTGCAATTGTACATTTATATGCTCAGGGATACGAAGGTGAAGATTTAGTTGGATTTGAATTAGAATTAACAGCTCCTTCAATCATTTACGATCAGCAAAAAGTTGCATTAATGACTGAAAAAATGACATTAGCTAATGCAATGAAAGATTCTAAATTAGTTTCAGATAAGTACATTTATGAATTCATATTCAATATGTCGGAAGATCAGTGGCTTCAAGAAAGAACCAATGTTATTGAAGATCTTAAACTTCGTTTCCGTCAAAACCAAATTGAACAAGAAGGCAATGATCCAACAGTAACAGGAGTGTCATATGGTACACCGCACGACTTAGCTTCAATGCATATGAGTTCCGATGATGTAGAAGAAAAAGATCCGGGTGGACGTCCAAAAGAAGGAATTAAATTTGGACAACATAAAAATGCATTCGGTTGGGATCCTACCGGTAAAAAAGAATTAGATCAAGCATTTGATGTGCAAAATCAAAAGACTGCATTTCAACCATTACCTAAGGAACGAAAACCATTTACAGCAGAAGGTAAAAACATTTTAAGATACTTGAAAAATAAATCAAATACGTCTAAAATTATAACAGAATCACTTAAATCATCAGAACAAGATTTAGATTCAGGTACAATGTTAGATGAAAACAACATTTTATAATTTTAAACATATTTATATAAAATTAAATTACTGACAACAGTATGAAAAAATTAAAACATTCAAAGTATAAAAATACCGGATTGCTATTCGAAATGTTAGTTAGGAAACTAACTTCAGAAACATTAACTTCAGATAAATCGAATACTATAGATATAATTAAAAAGTATTTTGGTAAAAATACTGAATTAGCAAAAGAATTACATTTATATAATGCATTGATAAAAGAGCAACATAAATCTGAAGCACGTGCATTAGAATATATTCGATCGGTTAGACAATCATATGGTAAACTAAACAAAAGTTTATTGAATCGCCAAAAATATAATTTAGTAAAAGAAATTTCTGAAAAATTTTCTTTCGATTCACTTTCAAAAGCTCATATCAATAATTACAAAGTTTTAGCTTCAATTTACATGTTGTTTGAATATGAAGATAATGTAAATATTAAACAATTAACGGAATGTAAAAACGTAGTATTAGATCATTGTTTACTTACAGAGCGACGTGTAGTAGAAAAAGATACCATTACTGAAACTCTTTCTAAACAAGAAAAAGATACTAGATTGTTAGCGTATAAAATAATGATTGATAAATTCAATGAAAAATATTCTACATTATCTGAGTCACAAAAACATTTATTGAATAAATACATTACAAACGTTAATGATACCGAAGCATTACGACAATATGTTCAACATGTTATTCCAAAATTAAAAACAACGTTGTCGGAGCATTCAAAAAAAATTACAGATAAAGTTACACAAATTAAAGTACAAAAATTATCTGAAATGCTTTGCAATGTAGAAAATATTAAAAAGATTAAAGAGTCGCATGTATTAAACTTGATGCGTTACATGGATTTAGTTGATGAGTTAAATGAGGTACATGCATGAAATCATTCCTTCGACAAATAGAAGAAAGCTTTGAAACTCTAAATGAAAAAGATTGGGACGGCGACGGTAAACAAGAAACGCCGAGCCAAGAATATTTAGGAGTTAAAGATAAAGCTATTAAACAGGCAACTAGATCACACCATCAAAATAAAGAACAATGTGTAAAGTGTGAAGGCGAAGGATGTTTGCATTGTGATTATAAAGGCTATCATGAAGATTTAGAGGAAATATCTACATCTGCAGGAGCTGGATCATACATGACGCCAAAAGCATTTGGTAATGCTGATGACGATACCGTAGAAACGTTAGGATATAAACGAGTTAAAGAAGGTATTAATACTCCTCCAACATATAAGCCCGGAGAATACCAAAGACCGGAATCACAGGAAGAAGAATGGATGGATAAATTTGCATTTGCTGAAAATGAAGTAGATTGGCAAGGTAAAAAAGTAACAAAATATCCTTCTATACCATTAACAGATACACCTAGCCAAACGCCAAAACTAACAGAAGCAATGGATCGAAGATATGAACAACTTATTGAAGGTTATCGTTCATTTGCATTTGGCAATGCAAAACAAACTCCGGAGCAACGTGTAAATGATTCAATAAAACAAGTTGCACAAAAACTAAAAGAAATTGAAGAAACAATTAGATATACAAGCAGATTAAAAACGGAATCCGGTATTGCTCATGGAGGATTAAAAGAATCATCTAAAAAAGCATTGAATAAAATATCAGAACGATTAATAAAAATATCAGAACGAATTAGATCATTAGGAGAATAATATGTCAAAACAACTAATAGTAGAATATATGCCATTTAACCCCGTAGGTTCGTTAAATGAATCTAATGGTGCTGCATATGGAATACCTGGTGGTTTTGTTGTACAAGGAGTTTTACAAAGAGCAGGCGCAAAAAATCAAAACGGTCGCGTGTATCCAAAACAAATCTTAGAAAGAGAATGTCGCCGATACCAACAAGAATATATTGATCAACATCGAGCATTAGGAGAATTGGATCATCCAGAGTCATCGGTAGTAAATTTAAACAACGTATCACACAATGTTTTAAAAATATGGTGGAAAGGTGATGATTTATGCGGAGCAGTACAAATATTAGATACACCCTCAGGCAATATTTTAAAGTCACTTTTCAAAGCTGGCATAACATTAGGAATTTCTAGCCGAGGATTAGGCTCAGTTAAAGAATTACGTAATGAAGGTGTAGTTGAAGTTCAAGAAGATTTTGAATTAATTTGTTGGGACTTTGTATCAAATCCTTCAACACATGGGGCTTTTATGCGTCCTACGCAAATGAATGAATCAGTAAATAAAAATAAACAAATAAATAAATACGGAAAAGTAAACGAAATCATTACTTCGATTTTATGCGAAGATGGTAAATGTAGGATATAATATGATATTTAAGCAAGACAATTTAAATCGAATCATGTCGATATTAAATGAATCACAAGAAAAAGCTAATGTATTTCGAGAAGGCCCAGCGCCATTAACGTTAGAAGAAAAACGTGCATTTGTAGAATCACTGCGTACATTTTCTCAACTAGGAGAATCGGTATACAGTAAGCGTCAATTAGAAGAAACGGTAAGTAAAATAGAACAAATGGTTGAAACAGCTCAACGCCATGTTAATGAATCATCAGATGACGTAGTTGAAACAACTGCAGCAGGACGTCATTTTAAATATATGTCCGAAGCTTTGAAAGAATTTAAAAAAGCTGCAACTGAAGTTATTATCAACGAAAGAAAATGTGCACAAGCATATGAAGACATTGCAGAAGGTTTAAAAAAATATTATGATATTGGATAATTGTAATATTTTTCTTATAATATAAAGGTCAATGATGAGCAAGTTTAAAAAAATGTATAAAGAGTGGTTCGGTCTAAAGGAACAAGCTTCAATTCCGAAGCTGTCAGATGACGATGTTGATCGTATGAGTCAAATGGCAGATCAAGCCGAACGTTTAAAATCTGCATTAACAATGGAAGAAGAATTACAAGAAGCTCAACTTGTAAATAATATTACTGACTATCAAGGAGGCGTACAGTATATTCTTCGCGATCCGGCACAAGCTGAGCAAGTAGCAGAGACTATCAAGCAATGGACTACTAAAAAAGGTTTTACTATAGTTAAACATTCAAAATCAAAAACAGGTAAATTAGGATATTTTTATTTTCGTTTAGGACAAGATCCAGGAACTGAAGCTCAAAAGATTCAAGGATATTTTTCACAATTACCAGAACTTAAACATTTTAGATTTAATGTAGTTAATCAACAACCGCCACAACCTACAAGAAGACCACAAGGAAAAATTTAATTTAATATATATGAATAAAAAACAAAAACATCACAAAACGATTATTCCAGGACACGCAACAGGCGTTAATGTTTTAGGAACTAACAGAGAAGATTTAGCGTATGCATTAAAAACATTTAAAAGAAAAGTTAAATCATCAGGTGCATTAGAAAAACTTAAAGACAATAAAACATTTACAAAACCTAGTGTTAAACGTAGAGAACAACTTAATTCAGCTAAGTATTTGCAACAAATTAAAGATTTTCATCAAAAAAATAGCTAAGATTAAATTATTTTAAAGGTCCTAACAAAAAAGTTAGGACTTTTTTACTGTTTTTTCAAACATGTTCATATATATTAAAGAATACGCTATTTTCTATATAGTGTCGACAAATAAATAATTTCTATTAAGATTTAGAATAATCTTATTTCCAAAAACAAATTTAAGGAGAAAACAATGGCAAAATCAGATTTGCTAAAACAAGCAATCGCAGATGCTAAAGCTGTTAAAGAAACTGCACTAGCAAATGCAAAATTAGCGTTACAAGAAGCATTTATGCCTCAAATGAAAAGCATGCTAGAAACTCAATTGATGAGCGAATTAGAAGGCGAAGAAGAATTAGAAGCAGGTGCTGAAGATGTAGCAATGGGTGCTGACGAAATGGAAGCTGGCGCTGACGAAATGGGAATGGATATGCCTGATTCATTAGGAATCGGAGTTGATTATGACAATGATGGTTCATATGATTACGAAGGTGATTTGAATTTAGGTGGTGCTGAAGAAGAAGAAATGCCAGAAGAAGAAATGCCAGCAGAAGATGAGTATGCAGCTGAAGAAGAAGATTTAAATTTAGAATCAATTATTGCTGAATTAGAAGCAGGGATGGATGAGCCATTAACTGAAGTGCCACCTGTCGATGCAGTAGAAGAAGGAATGTACGAAGAAGATTCTTACGAAGAAGAAGATAAAATGGCAAATGAATCAATCGATGCATTAATTGAAGCTATTCTTGCAGAAGAAGAAGAAATGCCAGAAGAAGAAGATGAAACGTCAGTTGAAGAAGGTAAATACAAAAAAATGGAAAAAGATCTTCAAGAAGCATATCGCACCGTAAAACAACTTCAATCAGTGATCAACGAAGTTAATCTACTTAACGCTAAATTGTTATACACTAACAAATTGTTCCGTAACTTTGAGCTTAACGAAGCACAAAAAATGAAAGTTATTGAAAACTTTGATAGAGCAGCAACAACTCGAGAAGCAAAATTAGTATTTACTACTTTAGCAGAAAGCTTTAATAAGCCAACAAAAACTAGAAAAGTAGTTAAAGAATCTAAATCTTATGCTTCAAGACCAGTTGCATCAACGGCGCCAAAAACGCAAATTCTTAACGAAGGTTTTGAATATGCAAACCGTTGGAAAAAATTGGCAGGATTAATTTAATTTTAAAACAAAAAAAAAACAAAGGAGATAAAACGATGAGTTTAAATTCATTATTACAAAGTCCAGATGCATCTCAAAGATCAGCCGCTAAAGGTTTGGTTAATAAATGGGAAAGAACGGGACTATTAGAAGGTCTTAGAAATGAGACAGAAAAAGCCGGAATGGCTCAATTGCTTGAAAACCAAGCACGTCAATTGGTAAAAGAATCATCAGCTACAGGTACGGCAGCAGGATCTGAAGAATGGGCAGGTGTAGCACTTCCATTGGTAAGAAGAATCTTTGCTGAATTTGCAGCTAAAGAATTCGTTTCAGTTCAACCAATGAACTTGCCATCAGGACTTATATTTTATTTAGATTTCAAATACGGTACAGCTCAACCAGGATTTGATTCTGATAACTTGAACAGAACAGGTGATCCATTTAGTTCTCCAAATGCTGACGATTCATTATTTGGTGTTACTACTACATCAAGTGATCCAACAGGTGGTCTTTATGGAGCAGGTCGATTTGGATATTCAATTAATAATATAACATCAGCAAATTTATCTGCAGTAGCATCTACAGGTTCAGGTGCAGGTACGATAACTGATGCATCAGATGTAAATTTTGATTCTGATTATTCAGCATCTTTATCAAGCTATAAAAAAGTAACAATTGCATTACCAACAGATGCAGATAAATTAGCAGTTAGATCGTTTACATTCTTATCAGGATCTACTGAAATTGTTCCAGTAAGCATTTACTAAAGTTGATGCTAATTTAACAGGATCATTTATTGTATCAACAGCTGACGCTACTAAAATTCAAGCTGCAAAAGCGGCATCTGCATTGTATGTAAATTATAGCAAACAACCAACAGATATTACCAGAGGTGATTTTGAAGATACTAATCCATTCAAAGGATCAGGAACATCAGGAATCAATCAAGGTACTGATATTGATATCCCGGAAGTTAACTTAGAGCTTCAATCAGAGCCAATCGTTGCTAAAACACGTAAGTTGAAAGCAGTTTGGACACCTGAATTTGCTCAAGACCTTAACGCTTACCATTCAATTGATGCTGAAGCTGAATTGACTTCAATGTTGTCTGAGTATGTATCAATGGAAATTGATTTAGAGATCTTAGATATGTTGATTGCATCAGCTCCAACAACTGAGTATTGGTCAGCATTAAATAATAATTTTTGGAATGGCACAGGATTTACACAATCTGCAGCCGGCGCAGCAACATCTGCTGGTGATGGATTCTACAACACTCAAGGTGGATGGTTCCAAACTTTAGGTACTAAACTTCAAAAAGTATCAAATAAAATTCACCAAAAAACATTACGTGGTGGTGCTAACTTCCTTGTAACTTCTCCTGCAGTTGCAACTGTCCTTGAGTCAATCCCAGGATTTGCAGCTGATACAGATGGTAACAAAATGGAATTTGCTGCCGGTGTACAAAAAATTGGTGCAATCAATAACAGATACACAGTATACAAAAACCCATACATGAAAGAAAACGTAATCCTTATGGGATTCAGAGGAAGTCAATTCCTTGAAACAGGTGCAGTATTTAGCCCATACGTTCCACTTATCATGACTCCATTAGTATATGATCCAGTTAACTTCACTCCACGTAAAGGTGTCATGACACGTTACGCGAAGAAAGTGGTTCGTCCAGAGTTCTACGGTAAAGTATATGTACATGGATTAAATGTTCTTTAATAGTTAACTATTTAACTAATTAAAAGAAAGGGGTGGCTCCGGTCATCCCTTTTTTACTGTTTTGATATTTATATTAAAATGATATGTCAGTACAAGTAATAAAATATGATATGTTTGCTAGCATTAGATATGATGGTAGACTTATCGACGTATTAGATAGAATACGTGCAATAGAATTAGTTTTAATGGTTCATATTGAAAAAGATCTAGGTCCAGATAAAGAATTAATTAAAATAAAGATATTAACTTCTAAACCACCAATACCAACGTTTAGAGATATGCGTATGGAATGTCTAGGTAAAATAGAACAACTTAAAGACATGACATTACATGAACAGTCATTAGTAAAATTATCATCTTAATTAAAAACAAAGTGTGTTATGGCTACTCAAAACAAGGAGAAAACTCCACCTAAAACTGATATTAAATTTTCAATATCATTATCAGAAGAACAAAAAGATGCAAAAGCTAAAATAATTGAAACACCATTTAATTTTATTTTAGGTAAAGCTGGTTCTGGAAAAACATTGTTAGCAGTTCAAATTGCGTTGGATATGTTTTTTAAAAGAACAATCAATAAAATCATAATAACTCGTCCTACAGTATCAAACGAAGATAACGGATTTCTTCCTGGATCATTAGCAGAAAAAATGGATCCATGGTTAGTTCCATTACGTAGCAATATGCGAAAAGTATATAATAAACCTGAGATACTTGATAAAATGGAACGTGAAGAAAACATTGAATTAGTTTCATTAGCACATTTCCGAGGACGTACTTTTGATAATGCAATCTGTATTGTAGATGAATTTCAAAATTTAACTAAACAACAATTACAAATGGTATTGTCTCGTCTAGGTAAAGACAGTATAATGATATTAACGGGAGATCGTTATCAAATAGATTTAAAGTTCTCAAATGATTCGGCAGTGCATGAAGTTCCAAAATTAACTAAATCTCAATTTGTAAATGAAATAATTTTAACTGATAATCATCGTCACGCAGCACTAGATGAAATTTTGCGTCTCTTAAATGAAAGATATTGATATTTATATAAAAGGACATTATCATGGATTATAGCGAAACTAAGCCAATTTGGCCAGGTAGTTCTTCATTTACTACAGGTTCTACGCCATTTGGATTTTTTGATACCGATCCCATGTTCCAATCCGAAGCAGATAGTTTTGCTAAATTTGCTGCAAATTCGGTAGGATATCCAATAATGGATGTAGAATTAATTGATATAAACTTTTATACGGCATTCGAAGCATCAGTAATAGAATATTCAAATCAAATCAATCAAGTTAACATTGTTAACAATTTGATGAATACATTAGGAATTAATACTGCATCTAATTTTTTAACATCACAAGGATTTACCGGAGCTTTAGTAGGAAATTCATTTAATTATATAACTAAACTTTCAAAAGCATATGGCACCGAAGCAGATTCCGGAGGTACCGTACGTTGGCATACTGCATCGGTAGATGTCATCCCCGGACAGCAAACGTATAGCATACGAGATGCTATCTCAGCATCATTAGGCATAGTATTAAGTAATTCTAGTTCTATTGAAATAAAACGAGTAATGCATAATACACCACCAGCAATTGTTAGATATTTTGACCCATTCGTCGGAACAGGATTAGGTTCGCAACAATTGTTAGATGCATTTGATTTCGGAGGATTTTCACCATCAGTGAATTTCATGATGATGCCTATACATGCAGATTTGTTTCGTATACAACAAATAGAATTTAATGATCAAATTAGAAAATCACATTTTTCTTTTGAAATACATGGAGACGATATTAAATTTTATCCAGTGCCAACTACAAAAGGTACATTAGCATCTCCGTATTTTGATAAAGTATGGTTTGAATTCATTTTTGAACAAGACAAAGCAAACGATGCACTATTATTCGGTAATACAGCACTTTTAAACAATGTTGTAACAGACGCATCAAATATACCATATACTTATCAAAAATACGGCAGTATTAATGATATGGGGCGTGCGTGGATATATAGATACGGATCGGCTCTAGTAAAAGAAATGTTAGGGTATGTACGTAATAAGTATAGTTCCGTTCCTATTCCAAATGGCGAAGTAACACTCAATGGTTCAGATTTAGTTTCACAAGGTCAATCTGAAAAAGAAGCATTGATTACGCAGTTGCGAGAGTTCTTAGATAAATTAACTAAAGAACAAATGTTAACCCGTCAAAATGCCGAAGCAACACAAATGAATGAGATATTAGCAAAAGTTCCGTTAAAAATATATGTAGGATAGGAGATAAATATGGCTCTTTTTGGAGGAATGCGAGATGCAAAATTTTTAGCTTCTATTAATTCGGAACTGATTAATGCTATAATAGATACTGAAATTGAATTCTTTAAAATGATCGTAGAATCATCAAATTCTAACATGTACGGTGAATCGGAAGCAAAATCATTCTATGATTCGATATTAATTCCATGTTTAGTTACTAAAGATGATAAATCATCAAATATGGATGATTATGGACATACTTATACTAGAACAAGTAAATTTGCATTATCTCGAGATATTCTAGTACGAGCAGATTTCTATCCGGAAGTTGGCGATATCATATTTTGGGATAATGAATACTTTGAAGTTGATAATGTAGATGCTAATCAGTATTTTGTAGGTAAGAATCCAGAAACGTGGCCAAATGGCGACTCTCACGGATATAGTGTTTCGATTGTAGTTGATGCACATGCAACGCGTCAGACGCCGCAAGGAATAAAAAATATTAGATTCGGTGGAAATAATAATTCACCTGCATATAAAGGATAAGGGTGCCTAGATTAAATAGACAAAATATTGACCGAAAAACTAATAAACCAGAACCTGTCAGAACTGAGGGTATTACTCCCGACTTGAATTTAAATAGAGCTGATCAAATACGCCGAGATGATGATGTTATTCGTACTGCTAAACGTACGGTGTATGATATCGATTATGCAATTAAATGGTATATTGAAAATGAAATACAACCACAAATAACAGCAGATAATCAATTAATTTCCGTACCGGTAATTTTTGCTAATGGCGAAAAATGGGATAATGTACGGCGTCTAGGATATTTACGTGATGAAAAAGGAATGTTACAATCTCCTTTAATAATGCTTAAACGAAACAGTGTAGCTGAAAGAGATGCACAAAGAACTTTAGATGTTAATCGACCTAATACAGGAAATCAACTTGTATATAAAGGACAATTCAATTCTAGAAATACATATCTAGATGAATTATTTCCAATACCAACTAATCAACCACAATCAACAGAAAAAATATATGTTATAGATATTCCTAAATATGTAACGATTGAATATGATATGATGTTATGGTGCGATTTTACTACACAAATGAATGATTTAGTAGATCAAATATTACCATATGGACGATTTTCCTGGGGAAATGAATCTAATAAATTTCCAACTTCATTAGGATCGATATCATTTGAAACAGTTAATACCGTAGGAGAAGATCGGCTAGTTAGAGCAACAATACCACTGACAGTACTAGGAACGCTGCTTTCAGAGCAGGAAGCTCGAATAGCTACTATTAAAAAACGTTATTCACTTAAAAAAGTAGTATTTGAAAATGTTGTCGATGTTGGAGATTTACGTATATTTAATACAACTACAGTACCACAATCTGTATTGCAACAACAAAGTATTACATCTTCCGGAGGTAAATTTACCGTAGCTAGTAGCTCCGGAGTAATATCTATCAATGCAGCAACCATGGCATATCTAACAGCTTTAACAGACCAACAAGCAACATATGTATCTGCAACAACTGTATCTATATCAGCATTCGCAGCAATTAATCCAGTAACTAATCAAGTTGCATCAGTCAATGAATTCGATGTATATATTAATGGACAATATATTGATAAAGCTGCATATACATGGACGCCTAGTGACATTGCAACACAAACCATCGTGTTTAACACTACTACATTAGGTTATTCGTTGGATGCACAAGATGTGATAATTATTAATGGGAGATGGCAATAATGAGACAGTTTAAGCCCGGACAACTACAATCTGGTTCATTATATCCAATCACTGCAAGTTATGCACTTACAGCATCATTTACATTAGGATTAAATACTGGATCGTTAACTACAACTGCATCCTTCAATGCATTTACTGCATCATATACTACCGGATCGTTTACCGGAAGTTTTAAAGGAGATGGTTCGAATTTAACAGGTATTGTTTCATCTAAATGGACTGGATCAAACCCAATAACACGAGATGGTAATGTAGAAATTACTGGATCTTTAATAGTAAGTGGAGCAAAAGGTGGCATCAATACTGCAGATAATAGGCCATTTTTATTTGATAATTCAGGAATAGACCGTGTTAATTGGGGGCTAGGATATTTAAAAGATAGTAACAACGCACAATCACTAGATTGGGAAAACAGAGCAGCTTTTGATAGCGCTGGAAATACATCACTAGATTGGGAAAATAAATACTTATATGGTACAGCATCATTTTCTGAAACGTCTTCTGTATCTAATCAAATATCAACCCGAAGAACTAGCAGTAACTCAACATTCTACCCTACTATGGTGGATTCTTCAAATCCATCAGGTGATTATGAAGCAGTATATACTCCCCAAGGAATCACATTTAATCCAGCAACTAGTGGCATAACAGCTAACTCATTTACAGGTTCACTTTTAGGAACTGCTTCATTTGCTCAAACAGCTTTAAATGCAAATACAGCTTCAATTGCAAATACAGCCGGAACGGCAAATGCTGTTGATTTGTATTCATTTAGCGCTAATGTAGAAAGTTATATTTTATTATCAAATATAATTGCAACCTCTGCAGTATCTATAGGAGGCGATTCTGACTTACGATATAATTCTAGCACTAACAAATTAACAGTAGGTAGTATATTTGCAAACTCGATAACTAGTTCGCTTATCGGTACAGCATCTTTTGCTACAAGCGCTTCATTTGTTACAAGTGCATCTTTTGCTTCAACATCTTTAACCTCAAGTTTAGCTTTAAGAGCATCTGGTTCATTAACCGGTTCGCTTTTAGGAACAGCATCATTTGCTACAAGTGCTTCATTTGTTTCAACTGCAAGTTTTATTCAAACCGCCCAAACGGCGTCGTATGTTTTACAAGCAGTAAGTGCTTCATTTGTTACAAGTGCATCTTTTGCTCAAACTGCTTCATATGTTCAAAATGCAGTAAGTGCTTCGTTTGTTTCAACAGCTTCATTTGTAACAGCATCTAATGTTTATGGACCATATGGTTCAAATAGTGTTATATCGGCTTCATATGCTTTAAATGGTGGAGTAACCCAAATTCTAGCGGGATCTAACATAACTATTTCTCCAACAACTGGTAAAGGACAGGTGACTATTTCATCTACCGGAGGTGGATCAAGTTTCAATACAGCTACCGGATCTTACGGATCATTTTATGATACAACTACACAAACTAACATAGCTAACACAGCACGTTCAATGTCTTTTAATACAACAGACATTACAAATGGAGTATCTATATCAGGATCAACATCTCCGTATAATACCTATATAAAAACACAAAATGCAGGAGTATACGATATACAATTCTCTGCACAAGTTGATAAAATAGATTCTGGTACTGATGTTATATGGATTTGGATTAGAAAAAATGGAGTAGATCTTGCAGATACTAATACTTCTATTACATTAGATGGAAATAGTGCTCAATACGTTGCAGCATGGAATTGGTTTGTAAATGCAGCTGCTGGAGATTATTTCCAAATAATATGGCGATCTGCAGATGCAAATATACGACTACATGCAGAACCATCAACAGCAAACTACCCAGGTATTCCTTCGGTAATATTAACTGTAAATAGAATAGATCAATTTTTATCCAACACCGGATCATTTAGCGGATCATTTACGGGGCAATTAATAGGAACATCTTCATGGGCATCAAACGCTACAACAGCTTCATATGTTCAAAATGCAGTAAGTGCTTCATATGTCTTACAAGCAGTAAGTGCATCTTTTGCTTCAACATCTTCATTTGTAACAGCATCTAATGTTATTGGAACAGTAACAAGTGCTTCATATGCTATAACAGCATCATATGCATTGTCTTCTGCAGGTGGAGGTGGTGGTGATACAACTGCAATAGAAGCACAACTTTGGTTTTTACTTTAAGAGGATATTATGGGAAGAAGAAGTAATAGCGGATATATAGGTCGAGATTTTGAATTAGATTCAAAAGGAATTATTGATTTAAATAAACGTAATTTAACTAGATTTTTAAACGAAGATCCATATTATGGTGATGATACATTACTATATACAGGACCTGGTTTTGAACCGATAAATTTATATTTACTAGGTACTTCAAGTTTTGGTTCTGGGTCATTAGTATCATCAAGTCTTGTTAGCGGAACATTAGCTGCAGTAACTATCATTCTTCCCGGATCAGGATATACTAGTGCTACTATGAGTTTTGCTGGAGGAGGTGGTACAGGAGCAAATGGTTATGTTTCTGGTAATACCGGGTTTAGTGTAACAGCTGTTGAACGTTTAGGATATATTAAAGATATAATCATCACTGATGCAGGAGAAGGCTATACATCTACACCTACTATGTCTGTATCTGCTCCAATAACAGCAAATGGTGTTACCGGAGTAACAGCAAGTATATCAGCATCAATTACAAACGGACAATTAACTGGATATACAATAAATAATTCTGGAAGTAATTATAGAGCAGGTGCAAACTGGCCAACAATTACATTTACCGGAGGAGGTGCTATAAGATCAGCATCTGCAGTTCCCGTATTAGAATTTGGCCGAAATTATACCAGTAACCCTACTGTCACTATAACTGGACCAGGAACCGGAGCAGTAGTATCAGCTTCAATTGTAGGAGCATTAGCTACAACAGCATCTATTACTACAACTGGAGGTGGTTATGCCTCTCCACCAACTGTTGTTATTCCATCTATTGGTGATTCTGGTGTTATAGAAACTGCTACTTTAAGTGGAAATTCAATAAGTACTGTATCTTTTACTACTGGTAGTTCTATAGTACATGATTTTTTAGAAGTCAATGTTGGTGGCGAATTAAATTATCCTACTTTAAACAATAACGAAATATACGGAACATATGCAGTATATAACAATAATTCAAATTGGTTATCATTTAACATAACAACAAATGGTGGAGGTGGTTATACTGTAGATTGGGGGGATGGAACTTCAAATAATTACAACTCAAATGCAACCTCATCACATCAATATACAACATCATCTTTTAATGCTTTATCAAGTTCTTTATATAGTGGAGCTAAATTAGCACAAGTAAAAGTAACACTTTCGGGTAGTGCTACATCATTAGCAACAGTAAATTTTACAACATTACCAACTCCAACAACGGGATCATTTAATACTACAACACATACCAATCAATGGTTATCAATAGCCATGGCTGGATCTAATATAACTTCTCTTACGGTTGGCACTACTACAGCTAGTACATTAGGATGTAATAAACTACAAAAATTTTATTTCTCTGGATCTAATCAAATTACTAGTTTTAGCAGTATGTTTGTTAACTGCATTAATTTAAGAGAAGTAACAGATTTAGCTATGGGATCGGCAACATCTTTTGCAGCCATGTATCAAGGATGTCGTTCATTAACTACAATTCCTCCAATAAACGTAAACAACGTAGCTTCTGCTAACGTATCTAATATGTTTATTAACTGCAGTTCTTTACCATCTGTAACTTTTATAAATGCTAGTACCGCAACAAATTTAAGTACTACTTTTCAAGGTTGCGGTAATTTAAGAACAATTAATGGTAATTTATTTAGCTCAAATAACACTAACTTAGCAAATACATTTCAAAATTGTTATTTACTATCAAAAATACCACCCATCAATGTTACTAATGTTACATCTTTATCCTCTACATTTATCAATTGCTATGCATTATCGAGTATAAAATTTATAGGAAATACTAGATCTGTAACTACTTTTGTTAGTACTTTTCAAAATTGTATTTCATTAGTTGATTTACCTAAAGAATTTGATTTAACCTCATGTACAAGTTTAAACTCTACATTTAATGGTTGTAGTTCATTAAGAGAAGCACCTAGATTTATAAATACTAAATTAGTCAATACAGTTACAGGATTATTCGCCTCATGCAGATCATTAAAAAAAGTACACCTTTTTGACACTAGTGCGGTAACCTCTTTTTCTATTACATTTAACGGATGCACTTCGTTAACTAGTGTACCAAAATTTAATTTAAGAAATACTACAGATGCATCTAGTATGTTTAATGGTTGCACTCTATTAAAACGCGTACCTTTATTTAACACAGCAAATGTAACTACCTTTGCAACTATGTTTGCTGGATGTACTTCTTTAATTACAATTCCACCATTAAATACATCAAAAGGTACTAACTTTTCAAGTATGTTTTCTGGATGTACTTCATTAAAAAGTATCCCTTATATAGATACTGGTAATAGTACTACTTTCATAACTATGTTTCAAGATTGTAATTCTTTAACAGATGTACCAACCTTAAATACATCAAATGCAACTACAGTATCTAGTATGTTTATTAACTGCACTTCTTTAAGAAAAGTACCTAATTTTAATTTACCTAACGCTACTACCACAACTAGTATGTTTAGTGGATGTACTTTATTAGAGGAAGGACCTATTTTATACAATGCAATTAAAGTTACTGATATGGCTAGTATGTTTATTAATTGCACTAATTTAACTAGAGTACAAGGGGTAACTGGTGGAACAAATGGAGTTTTAACTACTATTAATAGTATATTTAATGGTTGTTCCAACTTAATAGAAGTTGGACCTATTCCAATTGGTAGTCAAGCTATAACTACAGCCACTGCATTTGCTACTAATTTATCATTAAAACGAATGCGAGCTTTTGCTGGTATTATTTCTTCATTTACTGTAGCAAGCTGTGCACTTGATTCTGTGGCATTAAATGAAATTTATACAAATTTAGGAAGCAACACTGCAACAATAACAGTCACAGGAAACTGGGGAACAGCAAATGACAACCCTTCAATTGCTACAGCAAAAGGATGGACTGTTACGGGCTAATTTAAAAATTAATTTATATTTATAATAAACTAATATGGATACATCAGGATTTTATACCTATTCACAAACAGAGCAAATGATAATGTGTGGCCCTAATTATGTTTTAGGACCATATGATAGATTTTCTTTATATAGAAACGAAAAAGATACATATACCTACCCAGTAGAAGGATGGTATTGGTTTGATTCAGATGAAGAAGCATATAAATTTTTCGGAATAGAATGGACTCCAGAAACTGAAACTTTTGGTTTAATAAAAAATTAAATAAAGTATAAGAATATGCCAAATACATACAAATTAACAGCAACCGAAATTAATGCAACCGGATCAGTAACATTATATACTGCTCCAACTGCAACTACTACTATAGTAAAAAGTTTATATTTAACTAACATTACTACTGGTAGTATTTCTTTAGATGTAATCATAAATAAAAGCGGTTCTGCTACAAATTTTTGGTTGATACAATCAGCATCTATAGCTACACAAACCGCATTCCAACCTATATCAGATACATTAGTTTTACAAACAGGCGATTCTTTAAAAATAGGAAATTCTCAACTAAGCGGATCAGATGCTTTATTATCTTATATGGAGATAACTTAGTATTATAAAAATTTGGATAACTAAATACGTTTTCATATAATAAAACAAAAAGGATAACTAGTTATGACCCGTAAACTGGACAAAGAACATTTAGAATCAATTCAAACATTGCGCAATGAATTTTCAAAAATTACATCTATAATAGGAAACATTACTATTGAAGAAATAATATTGAAACGACAATTAATTAATTTAGAAACGGAACGCGAACAATATGTTAATCAAATCAATGATTTACAACAACAAGAAAAGGAACTTGTAGAGAAAATGCGTGCACGTTACGGAGAAGGACAAATCAATGTAGCAGATGGAACGTTTACTCCCGACTCAGGTTTAGCAAAATAACACAATATTTATATAAAAATCATTAAGGAGTATAATAATGGCAGAAAGAATAGTATCGCCGGGCGTATTTACGAATGAAGTTGATCAATCGTTTTTAGCCGGCGGAGTAGCACAAATTGGTGCAGCTATTGTAGGACCTACTGTAAAAGGCCCTGCTCTAGTTCCCACACAAGTAACATCATTTTCAGATTTTCAACAAATATTTGGTTCATATTCAGATGATTCATATGTACCATTTGTAGTTCAAGATTATCTGCGTAATGGAAATGTAATCACAGTAACACGTTTATTGTATGAAGATGGATACAAATTAACTAATGGAGCTTTAGCAATCGTTGCAAAATCTGGTTCTGGAGCAACTAAGGTTGAAGTTGTAACTCACGTATTGCATCCAACTCAAGCAGTAACAAGTTCAGGCGCAACTAACTTGTTTGAAGACAGCGTATTAAACAACAACGCATCAGGTTCATTTGAACTTAAACTTTCTGGATCATATGTTGCTGCAGCAAATACAGCAATCGGATTTGATGGGTCATTCCTAGTAGCAGAAGGTGCTTCAATTTCATCTTCAATTGTTTCAACAAGCAATTCATATCTAACTAAAGTATTTGGTAATTCACCTAAATCAGTTGATTATCCGGTATATGTTCAATATGAAAATAACGCAGCATCTAGCTTGTTTGCAAATCTAGCAAATGTAACTGTAGAATTAGTTAAACTTTCAAATTACGAATTTTTGCAAGATTATAATACCGCTGCAACGCCATGGATTACATCACAAAAGATTGGAAGTCTTTCTAAAGATTTATTTAGATTCCATACATTGTCTCATGGTACATCGGTAAATCACGAAGTAAAAGTAGGTATTAGAGATGTAAAACTTTCAACAGAAGTTTCAGATCCTGCAGGTTACGGAACATTTAACGTAGAGGTACGCAGAGTTAATACTACAAATATACCATATTCACCATATTCATCTCAAGATACAGATGCACAGCCGGATTTAGTAGAAACATTCTTAAATGTAAATTTAAATCCAGATTCACCTAGATATATTGCTCGTGTAATTGGAGACCGTTATCAAACTGTAACAGATGCAAATGATTTAGTTATTAATGGTGATTATCCAAACTTATCCAAATATATTAGAGTTGAAGTTGATTTAGGTGTATCTAATAAAACTAATAATAAAACATTGGTACCATTTGGTTTCCGTGCAGCAAATTGTCCAATACCAATGGCGTCTGGGTCTTTGAATTTAGCGGCAGTTGCATATAGAACATCACAAGTTCAA
>Ga0214923_10002397_pt1 | contig 25044 bp, 10 predicted proteins | sample LL1510_MetaG_FD_177993 | JGI IMG/M metagenome (GOLD analysis project Ga0214923, IMG submission 177993) | Freshwater microbial communities from Lake Lanier, Atlanta, Georgia, United States - LL-1510 | ecosystem: Environmental > Aquatic > Freshwater > Lake | place: USA: Georgia | collected...
GAGAGGCAACATAACGATAGCGCCAAACATGCCTGCACCGATAATGGCGCCAAGAGCCGAAGTTAGTGAGAAAGTGTGATTCTTAAATAGGTCAAGCGGCAGAATTGGTTCGGCAGCTCGCAGTTCCTGCATGAGGAAAACAACGGCAAGAACAATTGCCAAGCCGATTACCGCCAGCGTCTTACTGCTTAACCAGCCATTCTCAGGGCCGAATACCGAAATACCAATCAATAGGGCCGTCACAGATGAAACCATTAAAAGCGCACCCAGGTAGTCGATGCTGTGTTCGCGACGAATACTCGCGTTTTTTAGCGATGACGAAGTAAGAACCAGTGCAAGAATTCCGAATGGCAAGTTAATGTAGAAAATCCAACGCCAGCCCGCAACGCCGAATATGGTGTCTGCGTCTGAGAAGAAGCCACCAAGTAGAGGTCCAGCAACTGCCGCAAGTCCCCAAACTGCGCCAAAGTAACCCTGATACTTTCCACGTTCGCGTGGTGAAACCAGGTCACCAATGATTACGAAAGTAAGGGCCATCAAGCCACCAGCACCGAGCCCTTGAATGGCTCGGAACGCAATTAGCTCAGCCATGTTTTGAGAAGCGCCAGCCAAGAATGAACCAATTAAGAATGTGATGATCGCAAACTGAAAAACTGGACGTCGACCGTAAAGGTCAGAAATCTTGCCATATAGAGGTGTGGAGGCAGTTGAAGTCAACAAATAAGCAGTTACAACCCAGGTGTAGTGCGAAAGTCCGTTGAAATCTTCGACGATGCTCTTTAAAGCAGTGGAGACGATGGTTTGATCAAGGGCGGCAAGCAACATACCAACCATGAGTCCACTAAGGACAACCATGATTTCTTTGTGCGTGGCTTGGGCTGGTGGATTTTGGGTTTCGGCCGACATTTATCATCCTTTAGAAAAAGCTGAGATTTCATTGAATCTTCAACTTTAGGTTACACCCAACTGGCATGTGATTGAATGAAGGCATGGCTAATTCACCGAAAGAGACTGACCCAACAAAGGCAGCATTCTTGGCTGCCCTTGAAAAGAAGAAGTCACAGGGAGCCAAAGGGAACAGTTCCGGCACAACTTCCGAGAACTCAAAAGCCAAGTCTTCAGGTCCGGCGGCGGCTCGTCGAATTGAACGTCGCCGAAGCGGTAGTTCTTAAACCCTGATTCGTGATCCTGTCGGATCAAAAACTGCATCAGGTGCAACCACTGCATTAACCGTTGTGCCACCACAAGAAATTTGAACGGATTCGCCTTCTGCAATTTCAACAGGCAACCAGCCAAGAGCTACTGGGTGACCTACTGACCAGCCAAATTCAGCGCTAGTTACATACCCGATATTCTTGCCAGACCTAAATATAGGTTGGCCGATCGTTGGCACAGTTTCAATATCTGTGAGGCTCAAAGTTCGAAGTCTGCGGGATGTGGCGCGAGTCGAAGCGGCAGCAATACCTAAATGTTCGCCATCAGTTCGCACTGCAAAATCTAAGCCAGCACTCATTGGTGTATCTTCGCGACTCATATCGCTACCCCAGGCGCGGTATCCCTTTTCTAAACGCAAACTCGTTAGCGCACTTCGACCCGCTGGAATTGCACCAACCCGATCTGCTTGCTCCATGATTGCTTTCCAAAGTTGGGAGCCGCCAGAGGCATTGCAAGCAAGTTCCCAACCAAGTTCGCCAACATAAGAAACGCGAACTGAAGTGACTGCAATTCCGGCCACCGAAGTTTCCTTAGCCGAGAAATACTTGAATGTGTCGTTAGTTAAGTCGGTATCTGTAATTGGCGTCAAGATTTCGCGTGCCTGCGGTCCCCATACCGCAATGCACGTTGTGCCATTGGTGATGTCTGCAATCTGGACCTCAAATCCTGAAGATATTGATTTGAGCCAAACTTCATCTCGCGGACTATTGCCACCTACCAAGAATCGATCTTCTGCTAGTTGGCTGATCGTCACATCCGAAACAATGCCGCCATTGTGATCCAGCAACATTGTGTAAGTAACTGAGCCTATTCCGCGTGCCACATTGCGCGCTGCTGCGTAATTCAAGAACTTTGCTGCATCGCGGCCCGTGACATTAATTCGGCGAAGTGAAGTCATATCAAAAACGCCAGCAACTTCTCGGGTCTTGAGGTGTTCAGCGCCAGCAATCGGTGACCAGAACTTACTTGACCAGGAATCGCGCGCGGGAATGCTAAGTCCGGCAAGTAAGCCAGCATTTGATTCAAACCAACGAGGGCGCTCCCAGCCTGATGTGTCAAAGAAAGCAGCCCCTAGCTTTTCTTGCTCGTCATAAAACGGTGATAGCCGAACCCCGCGCGGGCTAGTTGAAGGCTCGGCCGGGTGATGAATTGCGTAAGTATCGACATACGCGTTGTCACAACGTTGTGCATAATCTGCTGGAACTAATTCCGCATCATCAAAACGAGTTAGATCAGCTGGAGCAAAATCAATGTCAGGTGCAATGCCACAGATTGCTTGCGCTAATGATCGGGCTGCGCCAATTGAGTGTGTTGCCCATAGGCACTCCAGTACCCAAAGTCCATCTACACTTGCTGCTGGTCCCATTAGTGGCAAACCATCGGCCGAATATGGGAATACTCCGTTGTAGGCCTGCTCATATTTCACGCCAGATAAAACTGGCATTACTTCTAGCGTTTCAACCCAAGCTTGATCCCAGTCACCTTGGGTAAATGGCAACTTGGAAGGGTCCTCTAACGTGGCAGCATTGTTGACCATATCGGAATCACTTACTGGAATTGCGCGATGGTTAAACGAACCGATACCTGCTTTGTCGCCTTCGTCGCGCACATAAGTGCCAGCCTCATAAATTCGCACGAACGGAACGCTGGCATCGCCATCCCGACCCTTGGCTAAAACTGAAACCGGCTCCGTGACTGCGTACTGATGCTCCATCGAAACCAGTGGCAAAGTCACACCCGCGGTAGCTGCAATTGAGTTACCCCAACCGCCCGCCGCAATAATTACTAAATCTGCCGGAATTACGCCTGTTGCGGTTTGCACACCAGTAACTTTTGATCCCACTGTGGCAATTCCAGTAACAGTTGTATTGCCAATAAATACAGCGCCGTTAGATTGCGCGCGCTCGCCTTGCGCTTGCGCGCCACGTAGCGCTTTGCCGATGCCTTCACCCGTTGTGTGAAAGCCACCAATGAAAGTGCTTGGATCCAGAAGTGGATTTAAGTTTGCGCATTCTTCCGGTGAAAGCATCTCGGCACTAAATCCCCAAGATGCAGCAAATTCGGTTCGGCGCACTAAGTAATTCAGACGCTCTTGAGTTAACGCGACTTCAATAGAACCCACTGGATAAAAGCAGGGCTGGCCGGCAACATCCATAGACAAAAGTTTTGTAATTGTGTAATCCGCAAATCGGTGCATCATTTTTGAAGTGCTGGTGCGAGTTACTAACCCAGGCGCATGAGAGGTTGCGCCACCGGTTTTCCAAATTGGTCCTTGATCTACCACGGTGACATCACGTTGACCAAGTTGGGTTAATTCATCGGCTAGTCCGGTGCCAGCAATACCAGCGCCAACGATAACAATCTTTAAATTTGCCAACTAAATCTCCGGGGTAAAGGGCGTAATTGAATGCTACCTAATATCCCAATCTGCTACCGTTTAAGTGGCTAAATCGAAGATCTCGAATTGGTTTTGTTGTTCTCTACGGAGGAAGAATGACTTCAACAACCGCTGCAAAGCGTCCAGCAATGGTGACATTTCTGGCAGCCCTAATCTGGGTAATCGCAATCTTTAACGTTGGATTCGGTGTCCTTATGGTCTTATCCCCAATCGGTGAAAATCCAACAGTTCTCAACGCTGCGGGTGGCCTAACCATTGAAATCTCAACCTGGTATCTGTTACTAAATGGCCTACTTTCTATCGTGCTTGGCCTTATATATGTATCAATCTCAAAAATGATCTTGATTGGTTCCAGATCAGCACAAGTCGTTATACAGGCACTTGCTGTAATTAACATCATCTTTGGCTTCATGCGCCTGCCATACGGCTGGGCTCCAATTGCATTGAACGTTATTGCACTGCTAATTGTTAGCAATGCGAAGGCAAATGCTTGGTTCAAAACTGCTGAGTAAAACTCAAAATGAAATGCCCGCGCCTATTTAGGTGCGGGCATTTTTGAATTAATGTTCTAGTGAAACGGGACGCCTATTCAACATGGAAATTGAAATCGCAGCAGCCAGCAACATGGCTAGATACGTAGTCTGCGGGAATAAAACAAAACCTAAGATTAAGGCAAGTAATGGCCGGCGAATTCCAACAGCGCTGGCTGCCACAAATCCAGCGGCCACCAAACTTAAAGTTGCTGAACTTCCAACTAACTCAGCAACCACTAGTGCCGAGCTCGCACCAATGAATGCCAGTGGGAAAATTTGCCCACCGTACCAGCCGCCTGCGAGACAAACAATCAGCACCAACATCTTTAGAGCGATAATCACAATAAGTTGCGCAACGGACTCAGAGCCGTTGAGTAGTTCTTGAATCTCATGATGACCAGAAAACAAAACTAGTGGAGTCGCCAAGGCGCTCAAGCCAAGGATTGCACCACTCACTAAACCAGCTGCGATATCACCGCCTGGCAATTTCTCAATAACAATCTTTCGTAACTTTGGAATTGAAACGATTACAAGCCTGCCTAGTGCACTGGCCAAAAATGCAATCACGGCGACCCAGAGTAGATCGATACCGAATTCTAAGTTGGTTGACGACGTTGACGTAAATTGATGTATTCCAATCTCTGGCAACAATTTAGTAATCACGATAAGTGATGAAATTGCCGCAATAATCTCCGGGCCTCGCGCGACAAGGCGCTGGCCTGCATTTCTACCTGCGTGCTTTTCTTCACTTTCAATACCTGCCAGAACTAATGGCACGCCAAACAAAACTCCAAGGGATCCTGCAACTGAAAGTTCAACGACCCTAGCCTGAGTAATTCGAAGTATGTGCGACAGACGTGAACTCAGTTGCGCAACTAATGCAATCAATGGAGCTTCTGGACCCAACGGACCACCGAAACCAAGTGATGCGATACCTAACGTTGCGCGCCCGAAAATTAGACGAACAGACGGGGCTTGATTAGTCTCGACTGCTTCCATGTCCGCAATCGCTTCAGTTAGATCATGAGCTTGGTCGCGTGACTTTTCAGCCGTGTGATTTAAAACTCCGACAATCAATCCACCGACGGTGCAAATTACAAAAACCACGATCGCGCTAGTTCTGACATGGTCGGTGGTCCAGACCAAATTCTTCAAACTAATTACGGTAAACAGAAAGGCAATTGAGACTAAGCCAACACCTGCACCTAATGCGGCAGCAATCAAATAGACCTTGGGATTGTCCCCATCAATTGATTTTCTTTGATTTTGCTCGATCATAATTTGAAAGCATAACGGACAAAACCGACCTGTCTTAAGGCAAAACCGAGACTTATGCAGATATTCTGAGAAACGTAAGAATCTTCAACTGGGGTGAAAATGAAACGTGCCATTGCGTGGTGGACCAAGTTGTCGCCAACTTTTTTGCAGACCCTAGGCATTGTTTTCTTGGCTGGTTACGCCTGGCCAATTATCAATCCCAACCTTTCACCTGCGTTACATTCACTATGCAACTGGGCGCTATTCATCATTTGGATCTTCTTTGCTATTGATTACTTCGCGCGGCTATCGATAGCCCAGGACAAGAAAATATTTTTTCGCAAAAACCTCCTGGATCTAGCTGCCGTAGCTTTGCCATTCCTGCCACTACTTCGAGCCATCCGTGCGCTAGCTGCAGTCACAGTTTTGTCGAGGCGAAATCGTGGTTCGCGTAGTCAGCAAGTAACTACTTCTGTCGTAACTCTCGCATTCGCAACTTGGTTTGTTGCAGGTTTAGCCGTTACTGAAGCTGAACGTCATGTTGATGGTGCAAACATTCAAAGTGCTGGTGATGGCTGGTGGTGGGCCATCACCACTATGGCAACCGTTGGTTATGGCGATACTTATCCAGTTTCAACACAAGGTCGAATTGTTGGCACCGCATTAATGATCATGGGTGTTGCGCTACTTGGAACCATTACGGCGTCGATCGCCTCAAATTTCAACACGACAAATAAAGAAGATTCCGTTACTGGTGAGTCTTCAACCGATTTAGAAGCCTTGAAAAAACGAGTTACTGAACTCGAAGGCCAACTAGAAAACTAATTCGGAATGCTAGCTTTCAGTAAGTTCGCTTAAATCTGGTGGCACATCAACACTGTGTGCGATTAAGTCTTCCGAATTTATGTATTCCAGCGCTGCTTCATTAGTGGCGGCAAGTACTACCCCGCAGGCAGCACCATCTTCAAGTGCTTGTTGCCAACGTGGTGCGCATACCGCCCAGCGATCCCCTGGCTTTAGGCCATCAAATCCAAACTGTGGCGCCGGAGTTGAAAGGTCATTTCCCACAGATTTTTGATGCTCCAGAAATTCAGCAGAAACCACTGCGCAAACTGTGTGACTACCGAAGTCAGATTCGTCCGTAGTTGTGAAGCCATCCCGAAAATATCCAGTTACAGGATCAAGGCCACAAAGTTCTAATGGTTCACCAAACACATTCTTTTGCATATCTATATGTTCTCACAAAAGGACAATGCAGGCATTATGTAATTTGGTTAAATTCAGGACTTTTGTTCTGTGTTCTTTAATTTCACTTTTGCACTAATTCTTGAAGCGATGACAACTTACTTAACTATTGCCTTCTTGGTCTCATCAAGTGGTTTCCAGCTTGCGTCTCCACTTGCCTTAAACCTAATCGCACAACTTCCCTTCTTCGTCGCCGTTACGAGCCAGCCAGTTTGAGTTGTGACAATTTTCTTTCCAACTTTTTTCTTGACAGTAATCTTTGAGGTCTTGCAAGAGCCACTGGAACTGACCGATAGTGCTAATCCAGCCTTTGACTTCATGGTGAACTTGACGGTCTTCTTTAGCGCCAAATTCTTTGGCACAGTTGGAGACACTTGGGTCTTTAAGGAAATAATCGGCACCGGTGTTGGTGTGACTGAAGGCGTCGCGCTCGGTGTTGGTGTTGGCGTTGGTGTTGGCGTTGGTGTTGGCGTTGGTGTTGGCGTTGGTGTTGGCGTTGGTGTTGGCGTTGGTGTTGGCGCAGCCAAAGTCCGGATCGCAATTTGACTGCTGGTCCACGGACCGATTCCGGTATCACCATAGGCACCATGATTTGCTCGCGTCGCCCGAATCCGGAATTCGTAGTCCGTATCTGGACGGAGATTTGCAAATTGGGTACTCATTTTTGTGTCACTGTTACTCTGCACAGTTCGCGCTGCAGACCATTCCCCGCTTGAGCCTTCCCGGTAACTGACTTCGTATCCGCCATTCGCATCTGACATGCCAAGCCAATTCAGATCAACGTTTGTTCCGTTATTTGTTGCAACGGCGTTAGTCGCAACACCCGTAAATGATTGACAGCTAGCCGTGGATAAACTAGGGATCGTTTCAAGGTTAGCCCAGCCATCATTTCCCCCTGTGAAACGACTGAATTGACTATTTAAATCGATAGCACCTTGCTTAGCCACAGCAACAGCTGTTCGGTCGCAGCCAGGCTGGAAATCTACAACACCAGTGAACCAAGCGAAGTTTACGGTTGAGCGGGGGTCAATTTCCTGATAGAAAGCCGACATAATTGTGTCGTCGCCTATAGCTGGGTAACCACCTCTGCCTGAGCCACCGAAACTATTGTATGCCGATAGGCCGTAAGCGTTTACGACAACAGCGGAATTGAAATCACCCGCATGCCGGCTCAGGCTGTTGCCGGCACTGGCGACAATCCAGCTATCGCCATATCCAAGGTTTGTGGTGCCGTTTGGATTTGAACTTGTGGCTTCAATTTCCATGGTAGGTCCATCTGCATACGGACCCCATTGTTGTGCTTGCGAACCACCGAACATAATTTGGCGGGAGTAAGTAACATCGTCGTCATTGTTTGTAAGTGCCAACGAGGTTTTTAACCATGGACCTTGAGAGTAGAACGTTCTTGTCAACTGCGCAGAAACTCCACCATCGACTACGCCATCGTGGATGTCTACTGCACCGCAAAGCATTTCTGTGCCCCAGGTGCGAATCTTCAGAATCGTTGGATGAGAAACTGTGTTCAAGCATGGAACGCTGGTCAAGCTGCCAAAATCGCCAAGCGTAACTTGAGCCGCAGGCTCTGATTGCGTCCAGTACGTCCCGTTAACGGTCGGATACCACCCTCTAGCTTCCGTAATCCAGTTATATTGCCCAGCACTACCATAGGTAGACTGCAGCAGCAGTTTTCGCCAAAGCGAATTATTGCCACTACCAAAGCTATTCTCACCATCAAAACCAGAAAAATCTGCGGAAAGAAAGTTTACCTGTCCACGGCCAATAGAAAATCTAGTTGCTGCTGAAGCAGTAAGTGAAGTTGGCAAAATCAAACCATAAAGACTGCTCAGCACATCTGGTTGATTTGAATCAGTTTGATTCGCTTGATTAAGTTGGGATTGCAACTCATATGTCAACTTTAGAGTAACTCCACTTAGGGCTGAGGAACCTTGCTGCAATCGATATGGAAGACTCGAGAGCGCATCTTGTCTGTAGAAGAATTGATCACTCGGTATGGATTGAACTTCAAAGTACTCTTTATCAACACCGGCCACGCTTGCTAATTCCGGGATAAAGCTAGATCCAGCCGTAAATATAATTCGTCCACCATTCCTCACCCAATTGCGAAGCGCAGGCAGTACATCACTGTCCATTTGGTCCGAGCCTGCCAGTGGCCCACTTGTCCGCGTGAGTACCAGCACATCTACGCCCTGAAGATTTTGCATCCAAGTTTCTTCAGTGCCATCCCCTCCATCAAAGAAGTGGGTGTCTAAATATGTGGAACCACACATCGCTTCTGATACTGCCGAACCAGATCCGTACACAGTTCCGTCTGTATAAACACTTCCTGCTTGTGGTTGGATCGTAAATTTACTGAAAACTAAAACTGATAGGTCCGTATCGTTTCTCGAAACAGGACAAGACATTTGTGAGGCTTGATATTTCAATGTTGGTAATTCAATATTTGAAAGATCCCCATTCCAAGCAAATTCCTGCCGTATAAGGTCATCTGCGGCATTCTGTGCTCGTGTAACAGCATTACCAAAGTTTCCAATGTGATACCCAACCAGCCCATCAAACCAAGCTCGCTTAGTCGTTTCAGCTGGCTGGATTGCTAACGCATATTCAGTAATGAGGTAGGTGCTGCCATTGCGATTAACCGATCCGTAACCGAGACTGACTCTTGGAGCATTTGAGATATCTTTGCCAAAGATGTGAACAGCTACTGGATCTCCTTGGCCTTTATCTGAAGTAATTGCCCACGAATCTGCACTCGTATATCCACCGGGGTTGGCGTTCGCCGAGTTAGTTATGCTCGTCGAAGTTGCCTCATAAGTTGTGTCGCTATCTGAACCCATATTGCTTACCAACCAGACTTTACCCACATAAGGGGTACCCGATGTATTGGTTGCTTCTACCATGGTGCGAACCCACTGCTCGTCACCAAAGAAATATCTAGATAACTTTAAAGTCAGATCTTGAGTGACATCATCATCGCAAATAACTGAAGAATTTGGCTTTGTTGGATCACCACTCAAAGTAAGAGTTGAATAGTCACATCTCACTTCATGGGCAGTATCCAATGTGCCCGCACCAACATAAACACGAAGCGCACCGTCAAATGCATCGCCGTTTCCATTTGCCGTCGTTGCGTCATCTATTGCAGAATTAACCCGATCCCAACTTGGATTCTGACACGTGCTTGCTCCTGTACAAATTGATCGCGACGAGAATCGTTTAAAATCAGTTCGTGAATATCCCTCATCTGGCCAGTGCGCAATGATGCTGAAGTAGTACTCCACGTCAGTGTCAGCGTTAAAGCATGTGTACTCAGACGTATTTGATGTGCCCTGAATATCAACATTATTGCAGGTCTTTAGATACTGCATTGAATTCGGATTGATACCCCAAAGTACGTCATACGTCATTCCATCAACAGCATCACTTGGTTCAACCCAGGAGATTGTGCCGACGAGATTGTAAACAATGTTTGTAACTGGTTGTTTTTGTGGGATGTCGTTTACCAGAATTGAGAATGCCTGGGATGCCAGAATCGCGTCTGATTCGTCCATAGCATTTACGGTGAAATTGAAGTTTCCGGATACGCGAGGGGTGCCCTGGAGTTCTCCGGATGATGACATGGACATACCATCTGGTAATCCGGTAGCTGACCATGATGTTGGTGCGGTGCCGGTTGAGGTCATAGATACAGGTTCATAGCTCTGGAAAATCGTTGCTGCAGGTATGTCGCGAGCATTAATCGAGGTAGGTTCAAAACGAATTGAGTCACCCTTTATGAACACAGCTGGTGACAATACCTGGTCATTCGCATTTGCTATTACCATGGTTACGGTAACTGGGGTTTGCGATTCTGCGTAGCTGCTCACATCAGCACTGCAAGTCATGGCTGACGTAATCGTCGCAGCATGTAAATCTGAATCAAATGGTACGTAACTTGCAAGTCGGGCTTCTAAAGCATTTGCCGATGTGACAAAGCGTTGCTCTGGAGTCGCCCCGTTAACTTGCGGCACCAGTGCACATGAATGAGACTGGTCAATACCACCGACAAAAAGTCCAAATCCATCCGGATATTCATAAAGATCTGTTGTTTCGGTGCCAGCGAGGGCGTACTCAAACTTTAAGAAGTCTGCTGTAGGTGCCACATCAAACTGCAGTACGGTCATTCCATTGGCGCATACTGCGCGGCGACAAACCGATGCATAGGCACCAGGATTTCCAGGCACCCAACTTTTTTGTGATTCTAGGTAATCAGCAAAGTCTGTGTAGATATTCTCATACCTCGCCCGATCCTGTGGCGAGGTAAACTTTGTTAACTTTTTAGAGACTGAGTCAATCTGTATGACACCGCTGCCTCGCTCAAACGTTCGGGCATCTAATAGCGGCGCGAGAACTATACCGTTATCTATTCCAATTGAGTCAGTTCCATTTTCAAACGTACCAATCGACTGAGATGTAATACCTTCGACATAACTCGATCCATTAACTGTCGCATTTGAAACCTGGATATTTCCAGCTAACTGACCTGCGATTTCTTGGGCACTTTGCCAATTGCCTTCGGCTGCAGTTTCAATTCGTAAGTCAGAGATATGTTGCTCATTCGCCAGACTTGGCACGCCTCTAATCTCACTTTCAAACGCTAAATCTGTGGCAGGTTCTGGCAGATCAATCCCGAAATAGGTTGCATAAACTCGGAAAGTATATTGCTCGTTTTCATTCAGGTTTGGAATGCTTACGGAATATCGAGTTTCCCCTCCATCGTTTGATGCAATCAAATCTCTAGCAAGCAGTGGCGGTTCTTCCACGCCAGGGAACACATTAAGGATTGAACCGGTTTCGGGGTCTTCTAATCGGCCATCTTGCGCGTACTCAATCCGATAGCCAAGTACAGGTTGCGCGCCATCCAGCGGGCTTCCCGAGCCATTGAATTGTGCGAGCACCCAAGGCTTCGGTGCCTTCCATGACACTTCAGCAACATCTGCTTGTGTCCGTGATACTTGAACAGATCGAGGTGCAGCCGGTGCTAAGAATCCTCGAAATGGAGATAGAGGTTGATTTGGAGGTTCTGCATAAAAGATGTAGTCACGGAAGCCAACCACATATCTACCAGTAACGGGGCTTTGGAACTTATTGCTTAGTAGTTCCGAAGCGATGCAGGTTGCCGTATCACAGGATTCCCTTCCCACTCCTACTAATGTGTCTAAGTCACTTTCAATTAGAGCATCCGTAGGTAGGCCTAAGGTGAGATCTCCGTTAAAGGTATACATGCCACTGAATAGTGGTTGGAAATCTGGTTCTGGTGTAACAATAAGATTTTGAGCCCCTTCGCTTTGAATTGATTCAAAATTCCAAATCATGTCCACGTCACTTATCGATCGCGCACTCGTTTCAGCATTCATGTATGTTTCAAAATCATTTGAGTCACTGTCACTTACTAACATCAACTGCACTGAAGTTGGTTCTAAACCAGCAATTGGTTCGCCAATTTGTACATCTGAATCTAAGGTCCTGAACTCAACTGTTGGGATTTTCACCCACGTGATTACAAATGCAACACGGCCTTGATAAATCGTGCGTCCCCAATAAAAGAAATCGTAATCTGGTAACTCACTCCAATTTCCTTGCAATGCGCCGTTAGACATCGCGATATTTCCAAAAGCGCTGACTATCCTTCCTGATTCAAAATCCGTGTCGCTACTGTCATGAATCTGCACTGCGCCATATGGAAGAATCCGAACGCTGTCAAAGTTTTCGGTGCCCCCGAATACATGAGTGGTAAACCCTAGTGGAAGTCCAGCCGGTATATTCGTCCCGCTAGCGGAATTTATATCTATTGCCCCTTCTCTGGTCATTACGCAGGTATCACAAGCCCAACCAAGACGTGGCTGCGCGTTCGGGAACACCGAGCTAAAAGTATTTGCCCAGATATCTGCTCGTTCGCGATTACTTAAGAATGGATTTGCATTTTGATTTGCGTTTCCCGGAAACAGACCTTCGTTAAGTGAGTAATCACTCGGTCCTCCTTCTCCACCCGGTCCATTATTTTGAACCCCATCTAATGCATCACAGCCAATCACCTTGCCATCTGACTGCAGCACAATTGGCCCTAAGGCGTTATGCGCATAATCTCGGCATTCGTAAACGGTGTGCAGGGCCGGAAGATTCCGATCGTTCTGAACAGCTTCTGATAGAGAGGTGTCCAATATGTTTACGTTTACGTTGCCACCAGATTCACTCGGAACATTAAACGTCGTGTTAGCGACCTGGTCGGCTGCCTTCATGGCAATAACTACTGCATCCGAGGTTTGGCCACGGGGCGCATCCACAACACCTTCAAGATATCGCTTCATGACTTGGGTGCCACCTGCAACTACGAGTGGAGTTTTCACCCAAATCTTGTCTGCATTAACTCCAGTGCCACGGGTAATTTTTTGCCCGGTTTCATACCCTGTGTAATGCAACAGCACGGGGTCAGTGCGTTGGCCATCATCGCTCGTAATAAACCAAGAGTCGGCACTTTCCAGATTTAAGTCACCGTCAGAGGTCATTTCGATTTGAGTGTTCTCGTCAGACCCTAGGTCGAGTCGGTAAGCAAGTGCACCACCAATTTCACCTAATCCGTTGTTGATGATGTTTAGTTCTAGTTGTTGCCATGGGTCTGATGTCGCAAAGTTTCTTGAAATTCCAATATCTATACCGCCGCCTGGAGTCACAACATCATCAGCCGTACAAATAAGTTGTTTTACTTTGGAGTCTTCAGTTAGCTGGGTTATTGCGTCCTGTGGGCATATGATCTCAATGCCCTCAACTAATGGGTCTGCATTAACATTCGGAATCCAATAAACCTTTAGTGATCCCGGATCAAATGCATTTCGGTTGCTACGAGTCTCAACATCATTAATGCCAGTGCCTACTCCGCGCCAAGTAGCGTTACCAGCTTCGACATCAATCAAAGTTTGATTGACTGCGACCCCTTCAAACAGAAGACTCGTGAACTGTTGCGACATCGGCACGGGTAGCCCATTTACGTTTTTACTCAGTAGCGCAGATAGTGAGCCATGAATATCGCCCACAGGCGGTTCAGGGATCGAAAAGGTTAATCCATCAAGGAAACAATTCAATTCCTCTTGGGAACCGACAATTGTTAAATCAACGTTTCCAACTTCAGTATCGTCAGAAAAAAGATTTGAATTAAACGAATTGTCGATGCAGCCCTTGGCATCCGACGTAATCTTAAATGTGGTTGGTAATTGAACACCTTGACCGTAGTAAGCCGCCAAATTCAATTGGTAATTGACAACTGTTTTATCCAATCCAGATATTCTGGCAATTTTCAAATTATTGAATACCCCTGGTGAAACGTGAAATTGAGCAGGCATGCGGAAGTTTGTCAAAGTTGGTGGCACAAACCTTGGATAAGTATCAGTTTGCTGTGACTTAACTTTTGTAAAACTTTCAGCGGCGGCTTTAGCAGTTGCAACGGCACTTGTGTAATTCGAAGCTAACTCTGCTGGGTCAGTTGCTACATCATATTTAACAATTCCATCGAACCAGGCAAGCTTTGTTGTGTTGGATTTACCGCTATTTGTACCCGGCAGATTCAAAGCAAACTCAGACACCATCAAGTCACTACCATCTTGATTCACGCCATCGGAGACATTTGCATCAGCAAGTGCCTCACCAAATACATGGGCGACGACCATTCCATTGGATTTGTTGTCGCCAGATACAACCCAACGATCACCTGTTGCAGGACTATCTGGATCAGTCTGGGTAGATGTTGCCTCATAAGTAGTGTCCACCGATGTACCTGGCTGCAAGTCACTTCTTAGCCAAACTGAAGTGTTTAGTGGGGTGGCTTCGGTGTTGGTTACATCAACCATCACCCGAGTCCACGGTGAATCGACAAAGAAAAATCTCGAAAGTGAAACTATTACTTCGTGGCCACTAGCGAGAGTCATTCTTACCGGAGCACAAGTAACGGTGTATCCACCCTGAACACGAGTTTCAGCGGTTTCCCACTCATGGTGGCCTTGCTTGCCTTCTACGCCAACATCAAATCCTGGGTGATTTATTGTGCTTTGGTCACAGGTAACTTGCATTGGGCCATTGGGAGTGTTGCTGTCTCCGATAAACACCCTCAGAGCGCCATCGTAAACTAATCCAGAACCATAAGCATCGTTGGCTGTAAAAATCTCGGAGCCATAACCATTCCATCGAATGCCAGCTGCCTCTAGATATCTATCATCAACCGATGTAGTGGTCACAAGTTCTGAATCTGACCATGCACTTGAACCGATTGAATTTCGGGCAGAGATTTGGAACTCATATTGGGTAGCGGGATTTAAAATTCCCGTAGCTCCCACGATCCAGGTAAAGGGTGGCAGTGTCTTTGTGACCCAAGGTTGTGCGGCGCCGCCAACTTGAGTTACTGGTCGATAGCGAACTGAATATGTGTCAGGAGCCACGTCTAAGAAATTGATGTAATAGTCGATCGAACCATCAGGATTGTTTGCAAATGGATTTAGCGATCTAAAGCTGGGAGTCTCTGGGGCACCTTGAATCGCAGTTGTTGAAAGCGAGATCGTTTCAGTTGGCTCGCTATCTCCGATGCCGTTGTTTGCTGTCACTCTTACTTCATAGCTAGTAGCAGGCGAAAGTCCGCCGACTTCAAAGGTTACGTCTGGTTCGGCATATTGAATATTTGCTGGTACCGGAGTCCAATCGGTCTCCCCTGCAATTCGATATTCGATTCCATATGTGAGTACCGGAGTGCCACCGTTATCACTCGGTGGCTGAATAGTTACCTGAATCGAACTCTCTGTTGCACTTCCCAATCTTGCAACTGGGGTACTCGGTGGAGTTGCAACATCAGGATATGAGTTCGCGCGAAACTCATAAACGAATTGTCCAGGAACGGAACCTTCAAATTGTCTAGCAGAGCTCAAGGCAAACGGCGCCCCATCCCCCACTAAAGTCGCATCAATACCGTTGTAGAGAATTTTTTGTGGCCCGTTGGGAGGATCTTGCGCTTCGAGAGAGGTTACTGATGAATCCCATAGCTCAGAATTTTCAATATTTTTAGAAGTGGTTCCCAGCCCAACGGCCAAGTACCGGTCAGAAGTTGGTTGGCAGCCCATTGGCTCTTGACTTGAGTCTCCTTGCAAAATTCTGCAACTGTTATAACCATTCTGGCTGTCCTGCATTGAACCGTAATTGATGAGTACGTCAGCATCTCCTGCAACGCCGCCATCTTCAGAACTTTGATCAATTAGAACGATTTGGAACGTGCTAAGTGTTTGCTGATATTCATCTGAGAATGGGTCAGTACCAATCGAATCAAAGTCACAAACGTCATACTCGTAACCCAGCTCGGAATCCACCTGATCGGATTCGCCATCATCACAAAATCCCGGCGAATTCATCCAGGTCGCTACAAATGCCTGCTTGCCATCTTCCGTCGTTGTTTTTCCCCAATAGAAGAATTCGGTATGCCTAATTGGCCCTAGGGGATCACCCCAAGCATCAGGGTTTAAGTAGCTATTGTCTAGGTCAACTCCGTAAGCAACAATGGCGCTAGTTCCAGAGGCCCCGCCACATCTCATTATTTGAGTGAGAGTCTGGTCATAGCAGCCTGACGGAGCACCAAAAGTTAAGGAACCGTTGCTATTTACAAAAACTGAATCATATGTTTTTCCGTAGTAATTAAATGTAAATCCAAGTGGTAGGCCTGTGGCATTGGAGCTACTACTTTCGCCCTGTAAGCCAATTGAGCAGTCATCACATATCCAACCATTTCGCATGGCGAAATAATCTGTATCTATCCGAGAATCAAAACGTGCAGTCCATGACTCATTAAAATTATCCGTTGCTGGATTATCTTCACTATTAGGCGTCACACTTTCTTGACCAGTCAGGTCGCAGCCAATTGGATAACCATTTGAATCCAATAAGAAATTGTCGGGTACAAAACTTGCATTCGAGTAATCCTCACAGCCAATTGCCATGATGTTCAATGTGAATTCTTGTCGATCAGTTTCTCCGTTGACAGTGTCTGTTGCTTCGACCGTAAATGTGTATGTTCCTGCCGTCGTAGGCATTCCGGATAGTTCACCTGTTGTTGAGTCAAGGCTTAATCCAGCTGGCAACTCTTGGCTTTCTCCAGCTGAATAAGATATTGAGTGTCCGTATGGACTAGTAGCCACAATCGTTTGCGTGTACGGCTGCCCTACTTCACCCTCTGCCAGTGGTGAAGTAGTTGAGAAGACTGGTGGCTCGGGTGAAGGTGGGACTGCGTCATTTACTGTGATTGTGAAAACTTGACTATCCGTCTGACCGTTTACGTCATCTGTAACTTCAATTGTGAAGGAGTAAGGTCCCCCACTTGATGTAGGTACACCGGTAATGATTCCTAAATCTGTATCAAAACTTAATCCCGGTGGAAAATTTGATGGGTCCAAAATGGCATATGACAACGAATGGCCATAAGGACTTGTCGCCGAAATTGTTTGCGTGTAAGGCTGCCCTACTTCACCTTCTGGTAGCGAAGAAGCGGTATCGAAAGTTGGTGGCGAGCAATCGCTAACACAAATTCCATACTGATCGCTTAAGTAAGCCTCAACAGCTTTGTATTCGGTTTCAGACAATTCTCGATCAAACGAAATCACATCCGCGATCTGAAAATCTGATCTTTCGTCACGATTGCCTTGATTTACAACTAGTTGCCCAGGGCCGACACCTCCAGCGTAGTTATCCACGCTTCTTTTTGTGCCGTTGCTGCGATATAGATTTTTCTGATCAGTTGATAGGACCCAGTTTGAGCCGTGGATTGAATTCTCATATGGTGTAACCCAATTTCCAGCATATGATGAATCGGGACTGTTTCCATGAAATGCAACACCTGACTTCTCTCCCCAGAAACCTGATAACCAATTAATTCCATCTAAGTTACTTACTGCAGAATCAAATATTCTCCGGTATTGGCCACCAATTTTTTCGTTGTACCTTGCAACAGTGAATAACGTGTATCCAGAGTCAGGTGTGATCGCTGAAGGAAAAGTAATGCTGTCGAAGGCAGTCATTACATCTCCAGGACCACCTTGCACGACTGGGATTGAATTCTTTAAAACCGAGCCATTCAAAGCTGGATCACTCGTACTGGTTATCGCTGGAGCGCCTGTTATGGTCGCAGCTAAGTCGGGATTATGTGTTGTATCTTCCCATAAAGTACAGACGCCACTTACATCAACGCAACTACTCGGGACATAGCGTGCAATTGGAGCTTCAGAATGAACGATGTAAATGACGCCAGCGGCACCATCGCCACCAGCTCCATTTATGCCAGTAATTGCTGCATCTGAGTCGCTTGCACCACCGCCACCGCCACCGCCAGTGTTTGCATCTGCATCGTTTCCGTCTCGACTGCCAGGCTGACTATTTCCGCCACAATAGCCGCCTGAGCCACCGTTTTGCGAACTACCGCCTGGAAAATTCAGTGATTCAATTCCTGCGCAAACGGCTCCACCACCACCACCGCTAGAAACAATTTGCGTTACGGCTGTGTAACCGTTCAAGTTCAAACCGTCACCACCGTCACCACCGTCACCATAGGCGATGTCCTTTGACAATGCCTTGAATGTGCCCTCTAGTCCCAACGAGCCGCCGCCCGATCCACCAAAACTAAACGTAGGAGGACTAGCGACCGTATTGATTCCGTTACCGCCTGCGACGACATCAGCTGAGGATGATCCAAGTTGGTTACTTGATCCACCGCCACCGCCACCGCGTACAGAAATGGATTCAGTTCCATTTAGCCCTGGGGTTATCGAGGTACTTGTGCCATTACCACCTTGTGCTGAATTCAGATCTGCTCCCAGGCCACCCGTACCGACTTGAATGGCAAAGCTTTCGCCCGAAGTAATTGATAGGGAGTTCCAGGCTCGCAAATAACCGGCACCGCCGCCGCCACCGCCAGCAGCTCCACCACCGCCGCCGCCGCCGATCAGGTAGGCGTCAACTTTTCCTGAAGTAAATTTACTTGGCGCACTCCAAGTACATCTATCAGTGTTGGTGAACTTGAGGATCGTATACAAGCGCTCGCCATTAAAAACTACAGATTCGATCGGTGCGCAAGCTGACAAACACTGGGAAACAACTTCATGGCCTGTGGTTTGCGGGTTACCAATAGGTGATCCGCCATCAATCCCGAATTGACTCACGTATGAGATGTTCGAAAACTTTCCATAGAGCAAATCCCCTTCGCAAGTTCTTACTGTTGGAGCAACTTGAGCTTCTAACTGAACTCCGGACGCTAGTCCACCTACGACAGCACTCAAGTTTCGTCCATCGGTTATGTAGGAATAAATCCAGTCGTCAACTAGACCATTAGTGACATCGCGATATCTAAGGGTGTATCCAGCGGGGGTATAACCAGTGGCTCCGAGATACTCATTCCATTCGATTTCAAATCCATCTGAGTGTCGAACAAGTCGCGGAGACGAGGTTGAAGGCGATGCATTAGGCACATACATAGAAGGAATTGAGTTCGAGTTGTTGATCTGGTACGACGCACTTGCTGGTGGACGGTTGTTTCCTGACCAAGGGTTGGCTTCTGCGAGCCAGGCATTGACTTGTGAAGTTGGACAGTCAATATATCCAAAACTTCCTGTTTCTCGGATTATTGCTAGCTGGTCTAGGACTTGCTTCAACTTCTCAGGCGTGCCGATAAAAGTTGCATCAGGTGGATTTGCGGACCAGTTGATTGGCCAGTAGAATTCGTCGGTAATTCCATCTACCGCAATGTCTCCTATGTGATCCAGTACGCCACATTCAGGATTAATATCAAGTCGGTAGGTTACTGTGGGGTCAGTATTAAGTAGCGTAGTCTCACCTAGCAGAATCGACTCGCCGCCGATATTGTCATCCGCTCTTGCAACTAGATCTACGACAGGTCCAGGGTTTGCGTTCGCGGCAAGTGGAAAGGCCTGCATTACAGTGACGGCTAGCACGCCACTTAGCAAGAAACTTAAGGCGCGCTTCGCTCCATACTTATTACCTGACTTTACAGTTCGAGATAACAAGGGGAATCCTCCACGTATGGCCTGTTCAAAACACCAAAACTGTTGGCGTTATTAACAAATTACGGTGTGATTTCACTCGCGTCACCATGGATTACCGCATGTTTAATAAAGTCTGGGGATAGCCCGACTCCATCACTAGGGCTATCCCTAGCGATGTCGAAAGTGTCCGTTTTCGAATCATAAATACATAATTTTCCGATTCGTGAAGAGCCATACTTATAAATATGCAAACACCGCGCATCTTGGTTGTCGAGGACGATGCATTTACGCGCACTTCTATAGTTGGCGCCCTGGCAAGTAACGGAATCGATGTAATTGATTCAGTTGCCACGTCTGCAGAAGCAGTGTCTTCATTTGAAAAGCACAAACCAGATGTAGTTCTACTTGATTTAGATCTTGGATATGGCCCGACTGGATTAGACCTAGCACGAGCGTTTCGACTTCGTAATCCAAATATTGGACTCGTGATGTTAACGACGTATTCAGATCCAAGGCTACTAAGGGCAAATCTGCCAGCAATCCCAGCTGGGACAGAGTATTTAGTTAAGAGCAATATTGGAGAAATCAAAATCGTTAGTGATGCCATAAAACTTGCCATCAATTATTCGTCAAACTCCAGCAATAAAATCAAGCAGGCGAGAAATGATATTCCTCGGGACCTACAAGGCATGACTGACATTCAAATTGAGACTCTAAGAATGGTCGCCCAAGGCCACACCAATAGCGAAATTGCGAAGCAAAGATTTGTGAGCGAAAAAGCAGTGGAACAGACCATTGCCAAGATTGCAAAAGCCTTAGACATCCCAGCAGCTACAAATCAGAATCAACGTGTCCACATTGCGCGGGTTTACTTTAGATTAACCGGTCAAGGCAATCTTTAATGTTGTCTATTAGTACACGAACTGCGCTCACCGGGCGCTGGGCGATCTCCCGTAATCCATACATATTAATTGCACCGACTACGGTGGCTTCAGTTGTACTGATAGAGGCCACAAGTTTCGAGGCACGCGAACTCGGTGGCTGGTTAATTGCATCTGCCGGTGGTTATCTAGTTTTTTGTGTCTTGCTTTACCTTGCACACTTAACCATTTACAGAAATCGAGCCACCCGGCCAGTAACTGTACCCTGGATCTTCGCGATTGGTTTTTTGTTTGGCGCAATCAAAGGTGCCACTACTGGAATCTTGAGTGTTTTTCTCGGTCTTGAATCTAATGAAACGGAAGCAGTGTCAGCGAGATTTTTTGCTGCCGGCTTTCTCGGATTGGTAGGCGTACCGTCAATTGCAATTGTCATGAATGCGCTTCAAGAATTCAGAGAAAAACGAGCTGAGCTTATTGCTGAACAGATCTTGCTGGAATCCAAAGAATTGCAGAGTCAAGAAGTCATTGCTGCCATGAGTGCTCAGTTACGATCCTCCATTGAAAATGATTTGAGTGTCCTCCTTAATGATGTCAAGAACAATCTGGATGAGAAATCTGTAACCACAGACTCTTGGCAACTACTTGCTGATGACTTAAGGACAACTGCGCGAGAAACAGTGCGAGAGATGAGTCACCGACTATGGGCGAGACCATCAAGTTCAGTTAAAGACATCACGCTGGTTGACATTGGAAAAGCAATGATTACCACAAGTGCGTTTCCCTTAAGATTCATTCTTCCGATACTCCTGGTTTCCTCAATTCCAGTCAATTTAAATGATCATGGCAGCAGCGAAGTACCCATCCGGCTGCTAGTGCTGGCTTTCACCACATCCCTCATTTACCTGAGCGCTACCTTGGCTATTCATCGCTGGCGTAAATACCGATACCAGACATATGTTTCCGCACTGATCTTGGCTGCCCTGGCACCACCTTTAACAGCGGTATATATTTTTGGCGATACTGTTGATCAAAAATTTCTCGGCGTCAGCATAACAATTGCAATTTGGTTGCCCCTATTAACGATTACCTGCGGCTTGATTGATACCTCGTTGAAGCAACGTCAAGAAATCTTAGATGACTTACAAGCCCAAATAGATAAGAGCCGAGTCCGGACAATTTCTGAGAATAACGAGACTGTTCGTCTAAGTAGTGACATGGCGAAGTATCTCCATGGAAACTTGCAATCACGACTGATGGCTTCCGCATTAGCAATTGAGATCGCAGGTAATGCAAAGGATTCAAAGGCTTTGCTAACTGAGATTGAAAAAGCCAGGCAAAGTATCGCAACACCATTTGACCAATTCACTTCAAATGAATTGGCAGCAGTTTCAGTTGAATTATCTCGACTGATGGTTGTGTGGGAAGGAATTTTGTCAACAGAATTAGTTTTGTCTAGCTCAGATGAAGATGTTTCCAAAATCGATACCAGAAACATAATTCACGTGGTCGAAGAGGCTTTCTCTAATGCGCTACGACACGGCCTTGCCACTGAGGCAACAGTTTTACTGGTACCCACAAACTCTGGAATTTCACTCACAGTCATCGATAACGGGATTGGCCCAAGAGATGGCTCCCCTGGTTTAGGGTCGTCGCTCTTCAATTCAATTGCAGGGAGTAACTGGTCATTGACCAGAGGCCCTGAAGGTGTTGGTACTCAGCTGAATTTGCAGATAGTCAAGTAATTGCAGGGCCACTAAATTACTTTCGTTTAGCCACTTAAAGTCTTACTTGCTTCAATTGCGCGGATTTCCTTGCTTTCGATCATCATCAAATAGATCAAAGTAGGAATCAAATCAATACTTCGCTTAAGTAACCACTTGGTGCCGCTGGTAAGCAGCCAAACGAGATCGTCTTTCTGAGTGCGAATTGATTGCGTTGGAAGGATGCTTGAAACTCGAAGTGGCAGGCTCAGATTGTAGCGAATCATGTCTGCAATTAGTTGATGTCCGAGCGAGGACGGATGCATTCGGTCAACATGCCAAAAAGTTCGTTCGTAAACTTCCTTTTGTTCCCACCCAGCAATAAATAAAGCTTCTTCTTGAGCAGAGACTTCTTCCAAAATTTCATTTAGGTTCAGCACCCGGCGGCTTAGTACTTTCTTGACGCGCTTTGGTGCAAAAGCCACCTTTGATGGGTCAGGTAAACCCAGTAGCACGACAACAGCACCTAAATCATTTAATTCCTGAATCAAAGTTCGTATGGAATCTCGAATTTGAACTGGTGAGTAATTGCCGCGCATTACGTCGTTCATTCCGACACAGACACAAACAAGGTCAGGACTAAAGAATTTTGCCGATGCCAACTGGGTGCTAACAACCGTGTGTGCACGGGCGCCATTCTTGCTTAGATTTATGTAGTGCTTAGCTGACAAATCATGTGCAACTCGGCCAACCCACCCGGGCCCGTCTGGATTACCATCCGTAGAAGTGTCACCAACACCAAACACTGAACTATCTCCGAGTGCGGCAATTCTTAACTCTGTCATGTGCCGCAATGCCAAAAGTTTTTCGTTTAAGGTTTTTGGTTCTACTTCAGTTACCAACTTTGGCAACTCTTGCTTGACTTCTTTAGTTTTACTTTTCATGCTGCCCTCATGTGTATCTTCAACATATTCGATGCACATTTATCCCAGCCAAACTCTTCAGCGCGCAATCTGGCTTGATTTGAAACTTTTGCTGAATCCATACTTAATACGGATTCAATTTTTTGACTCCACAGTTTGGCATCTCGAGGTAGAGCACTTCCACAGGTTGGTGAAATGACTTCCGAGATAGCCGAGGAATCACGACACAACACATAAGTTCCACACGCGAGCGACTCCAGCGCGGCTAGTCCAAAAGTTTCAATTGGCCCAACCGCTAGGAAGCAACTCGCACCTGCCATCAAGTTCGCAAGTTTGGCCTTGTCAGAAATGAAACCAAGGAATTCGATTGGTAGCTGTTCCGTTTCAGTTTGCTGTTCTAACCCAGAGCGCAATGGTCCATCGCCCGCCAGTACTAACCGACAGTTTGCGCCGGAAGATTTAAGCTCTCTTGCGATTTCAAGTAAGAATTCTGGATCTTTTTCTTTTGAAAATCTGGTGCACGCTAGTACGTAATCCGAAACCTCATCAAGGGAATCAGTTGCAGTTGCCACAATAGATTGGAAACGATTTAAGTCAACACCCAGTGGGACCTTGACTAATCGATTTTCCAAGCTGGAATCATTTGCCAACAGTTCGCGAAACTCGTGAGCAGCGAAATCGGTGGTAGCAACAACGCAGTCAACGGAGTTTAATGTCTTTGTATTCCAGTACCGGATCAGGTTGCTCTTCCAAGGTATGCCAGGTGCGAATGCATTAATGACACCATCGAGACGTTCGTGCGCGAAGAAACTAGTCTGAATCCCACGATTACTAGCCCAGCGAGCAATCTTTAACAAGGTTGTGCGATCTGATAGCTCAAGTACATCAGGATTGAATCTAGCCAGTTCGTTGCGAACTACGCCTCTGCGCAAAATGATCCGGTATCCCCCAGTGAAAGGCACCACAACTCCAGGGACTGTGATTTGAGTCCAGTTACCAACTCGAACTGCCCCATATTGTTTACCTGGCACAACAGTTAAGACTTGATGCCCCAGTATCTCGTATTGCGAAGCCAGTGCATCCACGGTTGTTCTGAGCCCACCACTTTTGGGCCCATACATATTTGCAATGTGAGCTATACGCATAGTTAAGCAGCCAAAGAAGTGCGGGTATTTTCCTGGAAATTTGAAATTGCGGTTTCATAGTGGCCAACTATTGATTCCGTTAGCGATAGCCAGGTACGGTTACGCACCATCTGTTCGCCGTTTTGACCAAACTCAATAATTTCCTGCGGATTGTCAATCAAGTTTTGCACCGCATTGCGTAATTGCTCGAGTGAGCCAGGCTGATAAAGATACCCATTGAATCCTGGCTCAACTAGATCCAGTGGCCCTCCAGTTGCAGGGGCTACCACCGGCACTTGGCAAGCCATGGCCTCTTGAATAACTTGGCAGAAAGTTTCTTTTTCGCCAGTGGTCACCATGACATCAAGGGATGCCATTGCCTGGCCTAACGCCTCGCCACTTAAGTGTCCAGTGAATAAGGCATACGGAAGATGGGTTGCCAACCGCTCCCGGCTAGGTCCATCACCGATGATTACAAGCTGAACTTTCTTACCAGCTTTTGATTGCAAGTTATGAAGAATACGTAAGTTCTCTACACATTTTTCTGGTGCTAGCCGGCCAGCAAAACCAACAACAATAGTATTCTCATCTGCGCCCCAACTCTGACGCAAAGTTTCACTACGGTACGAGTTATTGAATTGACCAGTATCCACGCCGCGTCCCCAGATTTTGATGTTTTCAATTCCGAGATTTTC
>Ga0214923_10002398_pt1 | contig 25042 bp, 23 predicted proteins | sample LL1510_MetaG_FD_177993 | JGI IMG/M metagenome (GOLD analysis project Ga0214923, IMG submission 177993) | Freshwater microbial communities from Lake Lanier, Atlanta, Georgia, United States - LL-1510 | ecosystem: Environmental > Aquatic > Freshwater > Lake | place: USA: Georgia | collected...
TAGCAAAAATATCTTATGCAGCCTATGCTTACACGTGCATTTTTGCTAGGAGCTATCGCGGTGGGCCTAGTGTATGCCGTCTATCAACACCGCCAGCACCTTGAACCGGATTCTTACTCAACCGATCGCTGGGTTATTTTTGATTTTGACGGCACGGTTGGACACACGCATAATCTGATGATTCAGGGCGTGAACCACTTTGCCCCCCTCTATGGCTACGAGCCGATTGCTGAGCAAGAGGTTCCATCTTTGCGCGAGCGCAGCACACGTGACTTAGTCCAAAACAGACTGCATATTCATTGGTATCAACTGCCGTTTTTCCATTATCGCCTAAAGCGCTGGGGCGCAAGCAAATTTTCCCAGGTCCATCCGTTTCCGGGAATACGTGAAGCTCTTCAGGCAGTTCGTAAGGCCGGTTACAAGATTGGTATTGTGTCTTCAAACAGTCAGTTGTTTATCACCAACTTCTTCAAGCGCCACCAACTACCGATGTTTGACGGGCTTGAAGAGGCAAGCGTTTTTGGTAAACATCATGCATTAAAAAAATGCCGGTTCAATTACCGTATTGATCCAAAAAATGTTATTTACATTGGCGATGAGGCACGCGACATAGAAGCTGCACAGAAAGCCCATATGCCTTGCTTAGTGGTTGCATGGGGGTTTAACACAGAAAATTATTTAGCCAAACACAACCCTGCAGCAATTATTAAAACGCCAGGAGATATTTTATCTGTTGTGAAGGGCTTTTTGCCATCATGAAGCGGATAAGATCAACCGCTGTGCTGGTGGGAGCATTCCTTGTTTTGCCCAACCACCTTGCAGGAGCGCACAAGCGCCTTGCGCCACCGCTGAGGCGTACCTTAAGCACTACTACAAAGAAATGGTCGGCCGCCACCAACCTGTTCCCGCCTGGCCGTATGCCGCTCACCACACGCCTTGCTGATTGTGCTGCATACAAGCAGCTGAGCAGCAACCAACATTTTTTCCAACGAGGCGAAATATTGCACCTCGCTTTGACCACCGCGTGCGCCTATTTGACTAAATATCAAGGGTACATGGTAGACGAACACGACGTACTAGCGGCCGTCAAAAAAGCTTTGGACACCGATCTACCTGACTGGGCGCAGCATGCAGGGCACATCGAAGCTGTGCGCGGTTGCACTACCGATGCAATGTTACGCCAACACAGGCTTTTGCAAAATGCCGCCGCCAGTAAGACCTTCTTTGTTGTGCCAGAAGAGCTCATAAAAAACCGCAACAACAATGCCGCTTGTCACGAACGCATGCTAAGTATGCCAGGAGGCAAGGAGCTGCTTGCACGGGCGCACAGCATCGCCTCAAGGTATCTACGCGAGCGCGCTGGCAGCTTTGTTGGCGAAGGGGCTCTGTACAAACATGTGGTGAGCTGCTTAGACCGACAAAAACCTGACTGGGCGGAGCCTTTTGGTGTACGGGAAGGCTATGAGGTTGCAACAACAAGTATGCACCACGTTGTTTACAATGTTTTGTCTTCCTACTATCACGCTCTGCTTGAGCCACCTCACGCTGATTAAGAGGTAATAAAAAAGGCCCCCGATCACCTCAGGGGCCTTTTTTATTAGGCATTCTGTTTACTTCATCAATGCATCACGGAAGAAATCCAGCTCTTCAAGCACCTTGCCGGCCCCAAGTACCACGCACAAGAGCGGGTTAGGGGCGCTGCGGACTGGTAAGCCAGTCTCCTTGGAAAGAAGTACATCCAAGTTTTTCAACTGGGAACCCCCTCCCGCTAGCATAATGCCACGGTCAACCAGGTCAGAAGAAAGTTCTGGGGGTGCATTTTCCAGTGCTGAACGCACAGCATCAGTGATAATCGAGATTGGCTCTGCCAATGATTCGAAAACTTCAGCATCGGTAAGTTTGATGGTTTTTGGCACACCGGTCACCAAATCACGGCCTTTAACTTCCACGCTGTTGCGCGGCTCATCGAGCAGGAGTGCAGTACCTATAGAAATTTTAACCGATTCGGCCGTCTTTTCGCCGATCAGTAAATTGTATTTGCGTTTGACATACTGCACAATGGCGCGGTCCATCTCATCACCGCCAACTCGTACCGACTTGCAGTAGACCACGTCCTTCAGGGAAATGATCGCCACCTCAGTGGTGCCCCCACCGATATCAACAATCATATTGCCTGTAGGCTCTTCGACTGGCAACCCAGCACCAATAGCAGCAGCCATTGGCTCCATGATGGTGTAAATCTCACGCGCCCCTGCCTGTTTAGCAGAATCTTCAACCGCACGTTTTTCCACCTGCGTAATGCCGGAGGGAACGCCGATAATCATACGGGGACGCACAAAGGTATGCCGATTGTTGTGCACCTCGCGGATGAAGTAGCGCAACATACTTTCAGTAAGCTCAAAATTTGCAATTACCCCATCACGCATAGGGCGGCATGCAATGATACTCTCTGGGGTCTTACCGAGCATGGATTTTGCCTTGTTACCAGCTGCAAGCACTTCATTGGTAGAACTTTTCACGGCCACAACTGAAGGCTCATCGAGCACCACGCCGCGGTTTTTAACGTAGATCACGGTATTTGCCGTGCCTAGGTCAATAGCCATGTCGTTTGAGAAAAAACTAAAAACTTTTTTAGCTGGCCAAAATTTCATTACAAGCTCCGCGCAGCGCTAAAAATGCAACTCCAAACCAAGCTGTACAACGTGTGTTTTGGTAAATGCATTACTATTCATGGGCATATCATAGCTAATAAACAAACATGGCGCAAACTTAATTTTTTCCATTGCCACGGCTGTATCGTACGAAAGGCTAAAGGTCATGTAATGAGCGCGCCACTTGGAAAGATCTTTAGTGCGCGCGATCAAATCTGCATCGCGCTGCAAATAACTTGGCACGGTTTTATCATCCCGCACGTCAATCTGTGTATCCATTGCATGGCGCAGATACGTGTAACGCACCTGAAAATCAAGCCCATCACTCAAGTTGCCCAGCGTAAGATATGGTGAAAGCTTAAGAGTGAAGCCCGGTTCAGTATAAGTCTTTGCCACCAAAGCACTAAAAATGGCTGGCTCTTTGTTTACAGGAAGACGAACATTTTTGGTACGCGAAAAAAGGTGAGTGAGGCCCAGCAGCGCCCCCACTGTTATGTCCTGCTTGAGCTCAAACGCTGGAGCAAAATCGACGTACATCCCCCAATGCCCATCACTACCAACGGGCACAGCTGCAGGGACCTGTACATCACGGCTAATACCGGTAGGCGCCAGTACTCCGGTCTGGAAAGCAAGGTTAATGGTACGCATCAAAAGAACGTGGTCGAACATGGCTTGAAAACGCATATGCGCATCCAGATCTCCCAGCCCTGATTTGGTAACCTGATTAAGTTTAAAACCAAGTTGTTCATGGGTGTAGCGCCGAATGCGATCGGCAAGTATGGTATTTTCGGGGGAGGTTTGTAAGTTTAGATTAAAGCGCGTGCTACTCCGTATCGACATGATAGGCAATTGTGCGCCCAACCACAGGCCCCGCAGGCCAGTTTCTAACTGCCCATTTAACAGAAGCCCAACTCCTTCTATTCTGCCCGAGACGCTGAAAGGCAGGTTTTGGTTAACCCAAGCATTGTTGCCCATGACTACTTGAGCTGGGTTGTTAGCAGCGGGGTTAACGGTCAGGTAACTTTCTATAACGTCCCGTAAATCGTACTTGCCCCACAATTCGGGGATGCCAACCTTGCCTCCGCCTCGCTTGTCTGCAGTGGAACCAAGCATATACAGGGCTGAACCAGTTAACGATGAGCCCTTGCTTTGCACGTATGTCGAGGGGCGTTCCAAAAGGGGAAAGTATCTGTTAACATTGTTGCTTGCAAAACTGAATTGCGCCAAAGAAAGCACTACAGCAGTAGCGTGAAGGCCACGTTTTAGGTAATTCATCATTGGACACGCTTCTTGGTAAGGAGATGGTTGACATCTTTTTCGGGGACAAAAGGTACGGTTGATCATACGATAACTGGCTGTTTCGTCAAGCCACCTTGAGGATGGAAAATGAGCACAGACGCTACTAAAAAGCTTGTATACGTTGCGAATTGGAAAATGAATATGCCTGCTATTCAAAGCACTGAATGGTTTGCAAAGCATTATGAAGCACTCAGTGAGCTGGGCCGCACCGAGCGCATCGTCATTTGCCCCACGGTGCCAGCACTCTTCCCTCTTTACTCAATGATTTTAGCCAAAGAACAACAAACTATTATGCTTGGTGCTCAGGATTGCTCCGTTCATGCTGGCGGTCCATTCACTGGCCAGATTGCTGCCGAGGACTTAAAGGCAATTGGTGCGCAGTTTTGTATCCTGGGGCACTCCGAGTCGCGAACCTTGCTTGCTGATACTTCGATAACCGTGGCGCGCAAATGCGCCCGCGCCCTGGAACACTACATGCTGCCTATCGTGTGTATTGGCGAAACAGCTCAAGAACGGGCGGCCGGCAACACTCTGGAGGTGCTGGAAGGCCAACTGGAGCCCGTGCTGAAGATTCTGACCGAAACCATGGCTCCCATGAACTTCATTGCCTACGAGCCAGTGTGGGCAATCGGTAGCGGGGTCACCCCGACCCCCGAGGAAATCGCCGCTGTTTTTGACCATCTGAAAAACCTAATTCCGGCAAACTTGCCAGGATTACACCTGCTCTATGGAGGCAGTGTAACATCGAAAAACGCTCCTGAACTCAAGAAAATAGCCCTACTGTCTGGCTTTCTAGTCGGCAACGCAAGTTTAGATTTCCAAGAGTTCAAAAAGATTGTAGAATGTTGAGCATGTGACCTTGTATACAACGCTCTGGAAGAGGAATTATGTACACGCTTTTAATGATTCTTTTCATTATTCTCAGCTTTTTCTTGTCCGTCTTCGTCCTAATCCAGCAAGGTAAAGGTGACTTGGGCGCAAGCACAATGAGCGGATCGCATATGCTCTTTGGCGGCTCAGGAGGACAAACCTTCTTTGAGCGGACAACCTGGATTCTGGGAGCTCTGTTTATAGCTGGCGCATTATGCTTGTCCATCATGAAGGCCAAGCAACAGTACGCTTCTATACTTGAGGGGGTAGTGCTACCAAAGCCAGCACAACCTGTACAGACTGCTCGAAACATCGACATTGAAAAACTAGCAAACGACTTGCAACAAGAAGCCACAACCGAGACAACACAGTCCTAACCTTGTAGTGCGAGGGTAGCGTGGTAATTCCGTTGATAGATGCCATTGGGGTATTCTCTTTAAACGGCTGCAGGCGATTGGGTCAGGTAGGCATTTTTACCTGGCAAGCATTGGCAACCATGGTTACCCAGCGACCACGTCTAAGCAAAGTGCTTTATCAGATGCACTACATAGGCGTGAGTTCCATTAGCATTGTTTTCTTGGTTGGTACTGCAATCGGCGCTGTTCTTGCTTTACAGAGCCATGAAGGGCTGGTGCGCTTCGGATCGACCCAATTCATCGGCCCAATCGTGTTTCTTTCCATGGCAAGAGAGTTTGGTCCCGTGTTTACGGCCCTTATGGTCATTGGTCGGGCTGGCTCAGCTATGACCGCTGAACTTGGCAGCATGCGCATCAGCGAACAAATTGATGCGCTAGAAACCCTTTGCATCGATCCCTACCAGTACTTGGTGGTGCCACGCATTGTTGCCAGCACCGTAATCTTGCCTTTTCTATCCATGTTCTGCACCTTCTTTGGCATTTTTGCCGGATACGTAGCAGCAGTTTACGTGCTCGGGATCAACCCCGACACCTACACCGAAGCGATTCGCGAAAACGTAGGCATGTCTGACCTTGTAAATGGCCTGATTAAGTCAGTTATTTTCGGATTCCTCTTTGCTATTATTTCCACCTACAAGGGCTACGGCGCGAGCGGGGGGGCTAAAGGACTCGGCATTGCAATTACCCAGAGTGTGGTATACTCGAACGTTACCATAATCATTGCTGACTACATCCTAACCTCATTGATGTTTACAAAATGATTACCATAAGCGGACTAACCAAATCATTTGGTTCACGCACGATCACGCGTGCCCTTGATCTTACGATCGAAAAAGGTGACTTCTTGGCAATCATTGGTCGATCGGGCGAGGGAAAATCAGTGCTTCTTAAGCAACTGATTGGATTAATTACGCCAGATGCAGGCACGGTAACCATAGACGGGGTTAATATTACCGCTCTGAAAGGAAGAGCTAAGCAGAGCGTCTTTCATACCTGCGGGTATGTCTTCCAGTTTGCAGCCTTGCTTGACTCATTAACCGTCCTGGAAAATGTCGCTCTACCACTGCTAGAAGAAGGCAAAGCGCTGGTTGAGGCAGAACCACTCGTTATTGAAAAGCTAAAGAGCGTCGGGCTGAGCGCGGAAATCCTCAACCGTTATCCTGATGAGCTCTCGGGGGGCATGAAAAAGCGCGTGGGCCTAGCCCGTACGCTTATGCTGAGCCCTAAAGTTCTTTTATATGATGAGCCAACAACAGGCCTTGACCCCATCACCGTCCGCTTGATCCATGAATTGATTAAAAAAACACACGAAGAACAACACGCTACAACCATTGTCATCTCGCATGATGTTGAAATTTTCAAGTTCGCAACGCATGTTGCCATGCTCTACGAGGGCAAAATTTTATATAAGGGACTAGCAAAAGACATCTGGGAGTGCACTAATCCTTATGTATACCAATTCATCCGAGGCTTGCCTGAAGGACCAATAGGTTGATGTTCTGTTCACGGGATCGATTATGACGCCAAAACCGCTTATTCTAGTCGTTGACGATGAGCCTGCCATCCTAAAAATGCTCAAAGATTCTTTAGAGGATGAGGGTTTTCGTGTGGAAACAGTGTCACAAGGCAACAGTGTGCTTGATGCTATAGGTCGCTTTGTGCCCGACGCTGTCTTGCTTGATATTTTCATGCCAAATTTTGACGGGCTGACAATGCTCAAGCAAATAAAGCAAGAATACCCGCAACAAGCGGTAATCATGGTTTCGGGGTTTGGTACGATTCAAATTGCCATCCAGGCACTGCAGCAGGGGGCCATGGATTTCATAGAAAAGCCTTTCAACTTGAGCGACGTGCTGGAAAAGCTGGCATTCACCAAGGCCTCTACCTCGCTGACTGATGCAGATACCGGAATTAGACGTTCTTATTTAGTTGGAGAAAGTAGACTTTTTAACGAACTACTTTCCCAGGCGCAGATTCTTGCTTCCCTCAATTTGCCCGTTATCATCTATGGGCCATCTGGCTGCGGTAAGCAATCTCTGGCACGCTACATTCACGATGTGGGCGCTCAGCAAGATTTGCCTTTTGTGGCGGTAGACGCACAACGCTTAGTCCACATCGAAGAACACACGCTGCGTCAGCCAGCTACCCTGTTTGTGCGGCGCATTGACCTTGCTGACGAATCCAACCAACGGCGTGCTTTGCAGATTTTGACCGGTTATCCCGATATTCGCATCATTGCCTCAAGCTTGCCATCGCTTTTCAGCCGCATGCGCCAGGGCCTTTGTGATGCAACCTTGTTTTGCAAGCTAAACGTCACCCCTCTGGAGATCAGTGCACTCAACAAGCGTCGGTATGATATACCCCTTCTTGCAAACCATTTCTTACAGGAAGCAAACCAGACTCATAGCAAGGCTGTTAGTTTAACCGCCGACGCAGTTAGGCTACTCCGCAACCATGACTGGCACGGCGACGTGGCGCAACTAAAAGATTTCATACGCCTCCTGGTTGCCCAAGCCCCTGGCAACAAGCACGTACCTGTTACCTTCGATGCTCTATTCCTTAAAAAGATTCTACCAGAAGAAGCTTCTTCCTTTTTCGAAGAGCAATCATACACGCGGTTTGCTTCGATTGACGATGCTACGCAGGAGTTCCAGCGAGAATACATTTCGCACTTGCTGCAAAAATACAGGTATGATATGCATCAATTGGCAGAATTTTTGAACATTTCGGTGGACACATTGAACGACACCATGCACAAGCTTCATATCACCTTGCACTAACAGAAGAGTTCTACTATGACGAATCCTATTGCTACAGAACTTATCAAAGAGAAAAGCGCTCGCTGGTCTGAATTAAAAAACGAAATTCGCAAAGTTGTGGTAGGCCAAGAGCACGTTGTTGATCGCATTTTCATCGGCCTGCTCACCTCCGGCCATATTTTGCTGGAGGGAGTGCCAGGGCTTGCTAAAACAACCCTGATCAAAACAATTGCCCAGGCAATCGGATTATCGTTTCAGCGAATTCAATTCACCCCAGACCTTCTGCCCGCAGACGTTGTGGGAACACTGGTATATAATCCCAAGAGCCAAGAATTCATGGTCAAAAAGGGGCCAATCTTTGCTCAGATGGTTTTGGCTGATGAAATTAACCGTGCGCCTGCCAAAGTACAGTCGGCATTGCTTGAGGCAATGCAGGAACATCAGGTCACCATTGGTGATACGACCCATCTACTGGAAGAACCCTTCCTCGTACTGGCAACGCAAAATCCTATCGACCAGGAAGGAACTTATCGCTTGCCAGAAGCACAGCTAGATAGGTTCATGTTCAAAGTGCTACTGACCTACCCTAAGTTTGCTGAAGAAAAAGAGATCATCACCAAATCTTTTACCCAAAGCGCTGTCCACCCAGTGCTGGGGGTAAGCGAGATAGTTGAAGCACGCGACCTGGTTAAACAAATATATATTGATGAAAAAGTTATAGACTATATTCTGCATCTAGTTTTCGCGACGCGTAATCCGCACGAGTACAAACTGGATGAGGCCCGCACCTGGATTGGCTTTGGAGCCTCTCCCCGTGCAACACTGGCCCTGACTCATGCCGCAAAAGCATATGCGTTCCTAAAGAAGCGCCATTTTGTGATTCCAGACGACGTGAAAGCAATTGCTGGAGACGTATTGCGCCACCGCATCACCGTTTCTTACGAAGCAGAGGCTGAGGGCATAACGACTGATGCTATCATCCAGGCCATGCTTCGCACCGTTCCTGCACCGTGAGCAAAAGGGGGTCATCTTCTCCTGACTTGACAGTGAAGAAGGCCCGAAAGTATCTTCGAGGTCTATAATAAGGAAACGATGGCATGAAACAGGATCTCTGGATAGTAAACAGCTCGCTGCTGCTCGTCTTTGCTGCGGTCATCGCCGCATATCAGGCATTTGATCCCGTTGTTCCATTATGGCGCACCCCTAAGCTCTCCTCGATCACGGACCTGGAAAAAAAAGAAGAAATTATCCAACCAAACAATATCAGCTGGGAAAAGATCTATCAGGATGACATTTTTGGATCCTACATTACGCAAGAGCCTAAGGCAGTTAAGCAAAACTTCGTCACCCCTATTCCTGAGCCACGCACCCCAACAATCCCGCCCCCTCCCGAGGTCAAAAAGCAGGAGTTCATTGCACCGCTAACCATCACCCTCAAGGGCATTATTGCTGGCAGCGACGAGGATCGGAACGTAGCCATGATTGCTGATGAAACCAATAAAGAAGGCATGTACCACCTAGGCGAGAAAATCAAGGATGCCCAGCTAATCAAAATTGCCCATAACCGCATCGTCCTCTTGCGGGCGAACGGCCAACAAGAAACGTTCTATCTGCGCAAAGATGACATTCCGGTAGAGGAAGCTCCTACAGAAAAATGGAAGTACATCGTCAAGAAATATGATCCACAAACATATGATGTCGACCCTGATTCGTTCGCCCAAGAAATAGAATCACTCGGCAGCTTTATTGAGCGTGCAGGCATTATTGGCACGGCCTTTCAAGATGGTAAGCCGATTGGCATTCGCGTCGGCACGGTCGACCAAAACGATGTCGGCGGCGCCCTGGGCCTTGCAGAAAACGATGTTATTACTTCGATAAACGATATGCTGATTGGCGAAGCCGAAAAACGCATCGCCGCCTATCAAGCAATCACCCAGGTAGGCCTTGGTCAATCAATCAAAGTTGGGGTCAAACGAGCAGACAAAGATATTTCTTTATCGTACAAACTTGCTAAAATTGAAAAGCCTCGTAAATCAATGTTCCCCGGTGTACGCTATGCTAACGAGAAGCCAACACCGGAAGAGACCATGAAAATGAGTCGCCTTCAACAGCGTGAACAGACTGTGCGAGAGTTTCAAAACCAGCATTACGACAGTCAAAAACATCAACAAACCATGATGGAAATTAGGCGCCGCATTCTGGAAGGGCTGCAACAGCGCATCCACCAGGCGCATAATTAAGCGTAAGGAAAGTCAGGGATATGACACCACTCCGTCGCCTTTTATCGCTCTGGTCCCTGGGTGCCGCCCTTTGTAGCGTTGTTGGGGCCGCCATTACCCTTCCAGCTATCCCACTCACGCCTGCACCATCCCCAGCTGCCAGTAGCGCTACACCGCAAACACCCGCGCAGCCATCGTCACCACTCAGTGCAACGGCACAACCTTTACCTACCGTCGCATTACCCCCTATTCCGCAGCAGCCCCAAGCAAGTTCAGCAGTAGCGCCGCTACCAGCGTCATCAGGAGCAGGCAGTGGCGCCTCTAGTGCCGAAGATAAAGGAAATAAAAAAGAAATTTACCTGAATTTTGAAAACACTGACCTGGCGAATTTCATTGAATACATCGCCGAGCTTAAAAAACTGAGCATCATTCCTGATAAATCGGTAGAGGGAGCAAAAATATCATTAACCATTCGTGAACCACTTTCCGTGGAAGGCGCGTGGAATATATTTTTGACTGTGCTGGAAATGTCTGGCTTCAGTATTGTCCAGGCGGGGCAGGTCTATAAAATCGTTCCTAAAGACAAAAAACTCCAGCAACCACTGCCTTCGTACGTCAATACGCCTTACGAAAAATTGCCCAATAACGACTCTACCATTCGATACGTGTTCTTTCTGACCAATATCCAAAGCGGCGACTTGGCTCAAACCGGCCTGTTAGATAGCCTCCTCAGCCAGCCGAGCTCTATTTATGAATTAAAAGAAATGAATGGCTTCTTGTTCACCGACAAGTCGCTGAATGTACGGTCCGCCGTCAAGCTGCTACAGGAGCTTGACCAAATGGGGCTGCCCGAGAACGTTACCGTCATGCGCCTCAAGCGCATCAACGCTTCAGATGCTAAGGCCCTACTGGATCAGCTGATTCAACGGCCCGATGGCAACCCGCTTGCGCGCTTGCTGGGCAAGGTAACAGAAGGCAGCACCGAGTACTTTTCAAAAACTACGCGCGTCATTCCGGAGGAGCGCTCAAACTCGCTTATCCTCCTGGGCAACAGCAAATCCATTGATAAGATCGTCGACTTCATTGCAAATAACATTGATACCGAGCTCAAAACAGCAAAAAGCCCTTTGCACATTTACGAATTGCAATACATCGACGCAAACCAAATAGCCAGCATCTTACGCGATGTAACTGCCATGCCAGACTCCGCAACAGGACAAGTGGCGGGCAAATATGGGTCTATCAGAGGCGGTGTAAAATACTTTAAAAATATGACCTTCCAGGTCGATAAAGACGGCAATCGCTTGATCGCCAACTGCCCCGATCCACAAGACTGGCAACTGGTCAAAAAAACTATTGAAGACTTGGACAAGCCACAACCACAAGTTGCGCTGGAAAGCTTGATCGTTACGGTTAATGTGGACAACAGTAACTTCTTAGGCGGCGTTTTGCGCAATAAGAATCATGGCGATATCGGTAAAAATGTTGATTTCCAATCATCATCCCTTACGGGCAGGCCAACCCTGGAAACAAATGGCGATAATAGCAGTGCAGTAAGCCTCCTGGGCAACATGCTTGGGCAACTTACTGCTGCGCCTGGCGCCACGCTGTTAACCTTTGGCAGCAAGAGCAACATTTGGGGAGCCTTGCGGGCGGTGAAAACCCAAGATAATACCTCGATCATCGCGCAACCCTTTGTAACAGTTGCCAATAAAGCTGCTGCAACAATTGAAGTCGGCGAAATTAGACGTATTGTCTCCGACCAGCAAGGTAGCGGTGACGCTGCTGTGCAGGGCTTTAAGGACGCACCCGTATCCACGAGTGTGAAAATCACGCCCCAAATCAACCTAGATGGCATTATTCGCATGGATGTTGATGTAACGATTTCTGAATTTACGGACAATACTGGGAACAATAGATCTGACAAGCACCTTGCAACAAACGTAACCGTAGCAGATGGACAGGTCCTCGTGCTAGGCGGTTTTGTGAAGACGAAAATCGACGAGAACAAAGCAAAAACGCCTTTGCTTGCTGATATCCCAGTGCTCGGCTGGTTCTTTAAAAATCAATCCCGTGCAATTACCAAGCAGTATATTTTTATCTTCATTGCGCCAACTATCGTCAAGCCGCGTCAAACCCCTGGCATGCAATTATACACCAAGATGAAATTGCATCAGGCGACCAACAACATCGAAGAAGCAATTGAAACCAAGCGCGTCTTAGACCCTGTCCATAACTGGTTCTTCAACGCCGAAAAAGAAAACTATTCCCACAAGGTGATTGACTTTGCCAATGCGCGCTATCAGCCAACTACCGTCGATATCAAGAATGATACGTACTACCGTTCAGTAGTGGAAAAACCGCTTAACAAGCCATCCTTCTTCCCTCCTGCAGACCTAGCGCCAGTGCAAACAAAGAGCGAAGAGACGCAACGGCAAAGCATGCCACAAACCGCTCCAGCTACCCAGGAGCCTGAACCTGAAATACCACTCATGCAAGATGCCGCCAGTATGCTAACGCCGACGCCGCCTCCGGCTGGCCAATCTGCGCCCCTACCTAAACCTGACGATTTCATGGAAATAAACGATACGGTGCCATTGCTGCCGTCAGATGACCCTGAGATAGCGCGTCAACGTAAAGAGCTGCGACGCCTTCTTGCGGCACCAGCTCCTGAAGCAAAACAACAGGAACCAGCCAAAGCGCAAGAACCGGTGATCATGCTACCAACCCAAGAACCTAGCTATGAGCTCGTCATTGACCCAGCCAAGCGAAATAACCTTAAGGATTTTCTGTCAGCAAACCCCTCATTAGCGCAGCGCACTGATAGAGCCTTAGATCGGCTGCGGAGGGTATAGGTCATGCTGAAGGCACTCTTTCTACCCGAATTTATAGGCAGCCATAGACTCATCGCTCAACGCATCCTTGGTATCACTATACACGACGATGCGGTACGCCTTGCACTTGTGCATGCCAGAAGGCATAAGTCCTCTGTAGAGACGTTGCTTGAGGTTAGCATAGAATCGGGCGGCCAGGACACGCACAAAGAGCGTGTCGCCGCAGCGCTGGTTACCGCTTTGGCGCGCGTCAAACACTACGATCAAGTTAGGTTTGCACTGCCCTCATCGCTCGTGGTCTTCAAAGAAGTCAGCCTGCAATTTATTGATCCAGAAAAAATTAGAATGGTCCTGGAGTATGAAATTGAACCCATGCTGCCCTTTTCAATCGATGAGGCAGTGGTTGATTTCATTGTAACGGACACGGACAAGGAAAGCCAAACCTCGCAGGTGCTTGTTGCTGCAGTGCGCAAACAGGACTTAAGCGAGCATATGGACATGCTCAGCAAGGCGAACATTGAACCTGCCGCTGTTACAGTTGATCTGATTGCCCAATACGGCCTTTTCCAGGCCATCACCCAGCCACTCAAGCAGCGTCAAACCGTAGCCTTTGTGGATATGGGGATGCAAAGCATACGCATAGCGCTCATTCACAATGGCCAACTGCGTCTAATGCGACATTTACCGCGCGGCCTTGCTGGCACCATAAAACAAATCACCGAGGAGTCAGGTGTTTCGGCAGAAGAGGTTGAACTCAAGCTTGCTCAGCTAGGTCCGGATGGGATGGGCGACGAAGCACTTGCCCGCTGCACACACAAACACTTTGCCCTACTCATGAACGACATTCAATTCACCCTAAATTCGTTCAGCATGAAGCTGGGGGGCAACGAAGAAATCAGCAAAATACTTTTCACGGGCTCTCTTGCTCGAGTTCGCGGGATTGTCGATTTCTGCAGCGCAACCCTGCAAATGCCCTGTGCGCCTTTTGAACCACAAAAGATTTTTAACAATAAGGCCATCAAGAATGAGCTGCCAGAGGATCCATCTAACTGGATGGCATTTACTTTTGCCCTCAGCACCGCGCTCGTGCACCCAACTCAGTATTACTTTGATCTGCGCCGCAAGGAATTTGTCAGCACACGCGCCGGATTAGCTCGCAAACAAATCTTGGTAGCTGGCTGCCTGAGCTTTTTGCTCATAAGCATCGTCGGCGTTAAAGGATACCTAGATATTAACGATTTGAGCACCCAAATTGACACTATCGAAAAGCGTGAAATCAACCGGCTCAAGGCAGAAAACATCTTCCCCAAAGAGAAATTTCCTAAAAAACCTACCCTGGCCAACGTTATTCGCGACGGAGAACGGATTGTGCGCGAGAAACTCGACCTGTGGGCCCCCTTTGCAAAGAACCGTATGAACGTGCTTGAGATTTGGCTCGAGCTAACAATTATCATCAATAAAAAACAGTTCGATGTAACCATTAAGGAAGTGTCCATTTCTGCAAAAGAAAATGGTAGACCTACCATTGAGGTGGAGGGGCTTTTCAAATCAAAAACAGGTGACCACTTTGTCGACTGGGCGGGCCTGGAAGGACGGTTTAAAGAATCAACCCTGCTTAAAGTTATTGATCAACCAGACACCACGCCAGCACCTGAGGGCGGCGTTAATTTCAGCGTACGAATGCACCTGCGGGAGCAGCCATGATTATTACTGAACTTTTCAACAAACTCGTTGCATACGTTGAAGCGCTTGAAGGGCGTGATTTCCGCCTGCATATGGCAGGATTTCTAGGTGGACTGTGCGTTGTTACAGGGCTCATGGTCTACAGCGTTCAAGAAAAAAAGCGGGACTTAATAACCAAATTGCAGGCATTGAACAAACAAACTATCAAGGCGTATCACATAATCGAAGACAACCGCCGCATGGCAAAAGAAGAGCTGCGCCTGCGCCAAAAGCTTGATCAGGAAAGAGACTTCACCATAAACGGCTTTTTCGAGCAATTTTGCCGCGAGCAAAATTTAACCCCCGAAATAGGTTGGGAGGCTCGTTCAGAACAGGTTAATGACAAGTTTTATGAAGTGCTTTTATCCGCCACGTTCAAGGATTTAACCGCCGATCGCCTGGTCAAAGCCTTAGATGAGTTGAACAAAAAAGATATTGTATACGTTAAAGAATGCACTATTAAAACCACCAACAACCGCAAGATCAATGTTGGGTTAACCATCGCAACCAAACGCTACAAATCTGCTGTGGAATGATTGAGGTATACGAGATGATTGCCATGCTCATATTCGTTCTAGGATTGCTCTGGTTGCCAATGCATTTGCAGGCGGCGCAAACAGCCGCGCCAAACGTAGTTGTTGACCACGGTCAACCAACACTCCAGGCCCCGCAACCACAACCAATAGCGTCTCCTATGCAAGGAACTCCTATTACCCAAGGCAATCAAATTCCTGAAGCTGCCGCTGCAAAGGATGCAACTATTTATTTGAATTTTGAGGGAGCAGCTCTTTCCAGCGTCCTGAACTATCTGGGCGAACAAAAAAAGATCAATATCGTGCCCAACAAAGACTTGGAGGGGGTCAAGGTTAGCCTGAACACCCGCACTCCGATGACCCTGGCGCAGGCATTTGATGTGCTGCTCACCCTTATGGACATCAACGGCTTTAGCCTGATCAATGTAAACGGGGTATACCGGGTTGTGCCGGTAGCAGCAAGCGGACAAGAGGTCTTGCCAGTCTACTCTTCCTACACGGGCACTGAGCCAGAAGACTTGCCAGAAAAAGACCTTATGATTCGGTACGTTTACTTTCTTAAAAACATGCGCCCCGACTCAGCAAAAGGCATTCTGGGCAAAATGATGGACGAGCGAAACATTCTGGTTAATCAAGATTTAAGCGCTGTCATCATCAAAGATACCAGCTTGAACATTAAATCAGCCCTTAAGGTCATCAAGGAGCTAGATCTGGGCGGCCTGCGTGAGTCGATGGAAATTATTCAACTTCAATACACGAGTGCCGACAATGTGCAGAAGATTTTTAGCGATATCCTCAATCTATCCAGTGACCAACAACAGGATCGCGTTATTCGCTTCTCAGGTCTTAACCAGAAAGACTCCGCGTATTTTTCTAACCAAACAAAAATTGTGCCTGAGCCAACACGCAACATGGTCATTTTGCTTGGCACCCAAAAACACCTCACGCGCATCAAGGATTTCATTCGCAAATACATTGATGTACCGATAGAAAACGCTGAATCGCGCCTCCACATTAAAGAACTTCGCTACATCAAAGCGCAGGACCTCAAACCCATTCTGGATGAAATCGTTAAGCCACCACGCACCGCCACTGACAAAAGTTTGATTGTGGAAGGCGGGTTTAAAGTGTTTGAGGATGTGCTCATCTCTGCTGAAGTCGACCAAGATCAGGGGAGTGCCGGCCGCGGTGGGGGTAACCGGCTGGTTGTGGCTGCAAACCGCGATGACTGGCAACGCTTAGAAGATTTTATTGATAAACTCGACAAACCTCAGCCCCAGGTAGCGATTGAGGCTATGGTGGTTGACGTAAATTTGAATCAAATTAAAGAGTTAGGAACGCAGCTTTTTAACTTAAAAGGCAAGCCATTCGCAAAGAACCTCAATCTGGAGTTTTTAAACATTAGCGATGGTGCATCCAACCTCCAAGCAGTCAACCCTGCTACCCCTCCCTACTTGTCGATTGCCGGCGGCGACAAAAGCCAGTCTTCATTCATTACCTTAGGCCAGCCGGGAAGTTTAGAGTCTGGCGAACATCCGTCCAATATTTGGGCCCTGATTCGGGCGACGTTTGGCATTACCAACCAGCAGGTCATCACCCAGCCCTACCAGGTGGTTAACAACAACCAAAAATGTTCTTTGAGCATCAAAGAAACGCGCCATATTTTGGGCGGGATTGACTCCAGCAAACTGCAAACCGTACAAAAATACGATGATGTGGACGCCGCGATTAGCGTCGATTTAACCCCCTACATCAACTTAAACGGCAACGTTGATTTAAACATCGAAGTTTCCGTTAACGAATTCTTGGAAGGCACAACAGACGCGACGTCGGGCAATAGAACTACGCGCCACATCGTTACCAAATCATCGATGGCTACGGGCGAGGTCTTAGTAATCGGCGGCCTGATCAAGAGCACCCTGCGAGAAACGGTACAAAAAACGCCTATCCTGAGCGACATTCCTGTCGTAGGAACATTCTTTAAAAATAAACGCAAAGAAAAGGCTGAATCCAACCTGTATATTTTTATTCGCCCAAGCATCATCAAGCCACGCTTTGACGGCTCGCCTGACGAGTACACGCAACTCAAGCTTGATTATGCAAAGCTGCAGATCATGAAGAACGACACGTATGTTACGGACAAAGACCCCATCCAGCGCTTTTATTTCAAACCATCCAACCAGACGATTCAAGCAAAAATAAACGATGCCAACCGCGGCATTTTGCGCCCTATCGACAACTTTACCTACGGCCGCACGCGCCCGAAAACGGTAGACATAAGCGATGATCCGTACTTCAAAGTTGCTGAGTCAATAGAAAAAGCCAAGGCTAAACGCAAGCTTGCCAGGGCGCAGCTCATGCAAGCAAGGCAAGAAGTAATGCGCGTCTAGTGCTATGCTCCTCAACAAGAATTTTGTCATACTCGCAAGCTGTATTCTTCTTTTTTAGGAACCACCATGAAAAAACTCCTTATTGTCCTGATGCTAGCTACCCTTACTACCTGTTCGCCTGCTACTGCAGCTGATAAACCCTACTGGAACCCTTTGCAAACAGCCGCGGCAAATGGCAATATCACTACTCTGCGCCGCCTTATTCAGGAGGGAGGGAATATTGAAATGCTGGATTCGTATGATAATACCCTTCTCCATCTAGCCGCTGCAAAAGGGCATCTGAAAGCAGTTGCTTTACTCCTTGGTCAGAAGAATATTCTGAAGAATCTGGATGCGGTTGATAAGGGCGGGTGGACGCCACTCCACAAGGCTGTTTTCAATGGACACCTTGAGATCGCCCAGCTCCTGGTTACATGCGGTGCAAATAAGACCATTAAGACGGGTGATGGCATGACCCTTACTGATCTGGACGCGCTTGGCACCGAGATGTATAAATGTCTTGTCTTGCCACGCGCACGCACCTCAGACAGCAGCTCAGAAGCCTATTCGTGCTTATTTTCAGGATCATAAGTTATCGATTCATCGCGGTGACGACAGTATTTGTGGATAATTTCAAAAGCTTCGTCGGGCGTATCGACCAACGAGATAATATTGCGATCTTCAGGCGCAATAAGGTGGTTCGGGATAGCACGTTCATCAACCCACGTCATTAGCGGCTGCCAAAAGTTGCGTCCCATCAGAACAATAGGTACCTTTGCCATCCGATTGCATTGCACAAGCGTCACTATTTCAAACAGCTCATCTAAGGTGCCAAAACCACCAGGAAAAACGATAAAGCCAACCGAATAGCGAACGAGCAACCATTTGCGTGCAAAAAAGTGCGCCATGATAATGTTTTCTTGCACATAGGGGTTAGCCTTTTCTTGGTTAAGGCGGACAAGGCTAATGCCCGCAGAAACCAATCGCTGCACTTTGCAGTTGCCCTTGTCATCGCATTCTTTGACCGCATCTAAGGCCCCTTCATTTGCAGCCTCCATGATGCCCGGTCCTCCGCCGGTGATGATAGAAAAGCCATGTTGTGCAAGCATTTTTGTTAACGAACGCGCAGTTTGAGCTGCAGCACTTTCTTGATGAATGCGGGCACCGCCAAAGACGGTAATTGCCGGCTGGGGGAACCGCGTAAGCCGCCACATCCCCTGTAAAAGACGCGCCGTCGTCACACCCAAACTATGTAGGAATTTGCCGTATTCGTATAACCGATCCCAGAACATCCCATCCCTTCCCCGCTTTATTTATTGCAATTTTTGCACCGCCTCAGCAACTTCAGCCCCATCGTAGATGATGGCTGCCAGCGCATCACAAAAAGCAACTGCTTCTGGCAGATTTTTTTGGTGGATGTTCCGGCCAATAGCAGCACCGGCGATACCCCCTGCATGCATCTGCTGATGCACCACATGCAAAAATGCTTCCGCATCAACCGCTGGGCCGCCAGAACATAGAACGCCGGTATTGCCAGCCGCAGCGCTCGCTTGCTTGAGTAATGCCGCATCCAAATCGCCCTGCTCGGTGAGCGGCGGATTGACTTTGACAAAATCAGCTCCCAGGGCATGCGCTACACCAGCAGCGCCTGCGATGATCGCCTCGGTACGCTCCTTGCGCACTGCCTTGCCGCGTGGATAAATCCACAAAACCGTTAACAAACCGTGCTGATGGGCTTCCACAATAGCCTTAGATGCTTCTGCCAACATTTGGGCTTCGTATTTGCTGCCCAAGTAAATGGTTAGCCCGATGCCAACCACCTGCAAACCCGACTGCTGCTTAAAGCGCACTACTTGATCTACCGTGACCAGGGGCAAGCTTAATGGATCATCAACTTCTAGGGGGATTAAATTCGTTTTGGCGTTCATTTTGATGAGGTATGGCACTGCGGCATGGTCCGCCCCATGGCGTGCAACCAAGCCCAATTGTGTTGCGAAGACCCCTATGCGAGCAGCAGCAGCAATTTTGAAAAGATGTTCAGGATGTTTTGCGTCCGGACTAATTACATGCGCCGGGGTGTGTGTTTCCCCACTGTAGAAATCAGCATTGAGGTGTTCAATTTTTTGATCGCCGGCGAATAGAAATAGACGGCCCGTTTGCTTGGTTACCAAATCCCAGTGGCGTTTATAAACCGCAACCATCTCTTTGGGCACACTGCATGGCACCATCATTCCATTCTCCCTTTCAGCAATTCTCTAAGCTCAATCTTCTAGAAGACCAGTAAACACGCGATGCGCTGGCGCTTGCAAGCTAATCGTGCCATCTGCCGCAATCCACGTCACTACAGCTCCACCGGGCATTGCAATGCCGATCTTTTCATCTGCGCGCACCGCCCTCTGTGCGTGTAAAAGTGCCGTTAGAGCAGCCGCCCCTGAACTGCAAGCCAAGGTAACCCCACAGCCCCGCTCATACACGTGCATGCCGTAAGAATGAAGAACGCCTTCATGAACAGGAGTGGTTTGGGGCCATACAAATTCAACATTAGTACGCTGTGGGAAGCTCGCATGAGATTCAATGGCCTTGCCATGGGCGGCAAGCCACTCAAGCGAAACAGCATCAAAAACGAAATAGTGAGGGTTGCCAATAGACACCACAGAACCGTCAAAGGCACCGGCTTCAGTTTGTACGCACAAAGGCCCATGAATTTGGGCGCTGCCAACCTGAGTAATGATTTCTACCTGATCGTCATTTTTTATAATCGTGCAATCAACGACGCGCTGCCCTAAAAGCAAGCTGAATTTATTAGGAAAATGATGCTCTGTGTACAAATGATGCGCAATGCATCGTACGCCATTTAAACAAGACTCGGCGCGTGATCCATCCGCGTTAAACACGGTCACTTCTGGCTGACTTGCTTGGGGATGATTGGTAATAACCAGCACCCCATCAGCGCCAACCCCACGGTGTCTATCGCATAAGTTGCGAACAAAGGCGCCAAACCCCTCGCCTGAAAGTTCAGCATGGACAAACAAGGCAGGTTTTTTAAACCAATCAAAAACAACAAAGTCATTACCGAGCGATTGATACTTAATGAACTGCTTAAGCAATGACATAGGATCCTTTTACTCGGCAGGCACGTACACTACACCGTGCTCAAGGGCTGTTTCGACGTTCTTAACGTTCTTGACCTCATCGGCAAAAACTTTGCTCAAATAGTTCCGACCAGAGTCGCCAAAAATCACAACCATTACATCATCTTCTGAAAGTTTTTTCGCTTCTTCAAGGGCAACATGCATCACTGCCCCGGTGCTAATGCCAACCAATAACCCGTGTTCCATAGCCAAGCGCTTGGTCATGGCAAAGGCATCCTCGTCGGTGATGGGCACGATTTGGTTAAACGCTGTTTGATCAAAAGTGTCGGTAATGACGTCGATACCAAGCCCTTCGACCTTGTAGGCCTTAGGCTCTTTGGACGAGTACATCGACGTTGCAGCATCTACACCAATGACGTTGATCGCAGGATTCTGATCTTTCAGATAGCGACCAGCGCCTGACATCATGCCACAACTACCAACCCCGCACACGAAATGGGTTATCTTGCCTTCGGTTTGCTGCCAAATCTCTGGCCCGGTACTCAGGTAGTGAGCGCGCGGATTTTCCTTATTAAAGTACTGGTCTGGCATAAATGCCCCCGGAATGGTCCGGACTAGATGCTCTGCAAAGGTGTGATAATTGCGTGGGTCATCATGGCGGTCAGTGTTAGGGCACACATAGACCTCAGCACCGTAGGCGCGCAGGACGGCAATTTTTTCTGGGGCGGTGCGGTCCGGCACCGTGATGATAACGCGGTAACCCTTAACTTTGCCTACCATGGCCAAGGAAATCCCCTGACTGCCGGAGCTTGCCTCGACAATTGTCCCGCCCGGCTTGAGGCGACCAGTTTTTTCGGCGACTTCAACCATGTGCAATGCAGTGCGGTCTTTCAAACTGCCCCCAGGATTGAGCATTTCAAGCTTTGCAAGGATGGTTGGCTTGACGTCAAATTCAAGGCGCATCAAGGGGGTATTGCCTATCGAACCCAGGATGCCCTTGAATTTATTCCTGATAGACATGTTTAAGACTCCTTTTGTTTGCACATAGAACGGATTGGGTGGACCATTTTAGACAGTTTTCAATCCCCTTTCCACCCTTTTTTGCTTATTTTAAATCGCTTTTCCATACTGTACACTAAGCTTCTGTTCAGAGTAAACATTCCCAAGACCGCAGGATTATTCAGATGAAATCACCTGTACGCGTTCGTTTTGCACCGTCCCCCACTGGCTTTATGCACCTTGGTAGCGTGCGTGTCGCTTTTCTTAACTACCTTTTCGCACGCAAGCACCAGGGAACCTTTGTCCTGCGCATCGAAGATACTGATGCATCGCGCAACCTAGATGAAGCGCGTACAAAGATCGTAGAAGACTTAGCCTGGCTGGGGCTGCCCTATCAAGAAGGGCCGGTAGTTGGCGGCAAATGTGGGCCCTACCTCCAGTCTGAGCGTAACGACATTTACCAAGAGCAATTACAAGTCCTCATAGAAAACTGCAAAGTGTACCGGTGTTTTTGCTCCGCTGAAGAATTGGAAGCAAAGCGGCAAAAGCAAATGGCCATGGGCAAACCACCGCGCTACGATCGCACCTGTTTACAACTGAGCGACGATAAAATCAAAGCAAAGATTGCCGCTGACCTGCCATTTATTTGGCGCTTTAAGCTAAATTATGATCAGCTGCTAGAAATTAAAGATTTGGCCCGCGGCACGATCAGCTTTGAAATGAAGCATTTCAGCGATTTTGCGCTGACGCGCCCCGACGGCACCTGCACCTTCATGTTTGCCAACTTCGTCGATGACTGGCTCATGAACATCACCCACGTTATTCGTGGTGAAGACCACCTTTCAAACACAGCGCTGCAAGCAGCCCTGTTTGATGCCTTTGCCCTCCCCCTGCCGACCTACTGGCACCTGCAAATCATTTGCAACAAAGAGGGAGAAAAGCTGTCAAAGCGCGACTTTGGGTTTAGCTTGGAAGATTTAAAACAAGCAGGGTATCTGCCTGTGGCAATTTTAAACTACATAGGCACTGCAGGCGTGTCTTTTGCCGAAGAAGTGCAATCGCTTGAGGAGCTGGCAAAAAACTACCCGTTTGAATCTCTCCATCACACCGGCAATATTCGCTATGATGTGGACAAATTGACCTGGTTTAACCACAAATGGCTCAACCGCTTGGATGCGCATGCCCTGCTGGCATGGGTAAAACCCATCTTGCATGCAGCTCTACCTGCAAGTACAACATGCTCCGATGACGAACTGGTGAGGCTCATTGCCGCGGTTAAAAGCGACCTACAGGTGCTACCAGACATCGTCAACGCCTTACGCTTCGTGTTCAATCCCCCTGCAATCACACCTCAACAATTCGTGGAAACGATGGGCGAACAGGTCGCTAGCGCCATGCAAGCCATCATCGCTGGACGTCTTGACGCATCAACCCCACAAGCATTGCTGGATGGCGTCAAGGCCGATGCAACAGCACGTGGCCTCAAGGTAAAGGAAGCCTTTAGCAGCCTGCGTTTTGTGCTAACGGGCGCCACCCAAGGCGTTGGTATGCAAGAGCTCATGACCATCCTGCCAGCTGAAGAAATTAAGCGTCGCTTTATGTCTATTCTTCCAGTAAATTAAGACGCTTTTGACTCACACAGACGTGAGTATAGAAGCCTTAACCCTGGGAGTATTTTGATGATCAACTATCGCCACTTATTCGCCACCAGCCTGTTTTTCTGCTTGTCCGCCTTGCAAGCCAATGAGAACATCGCATCTGGCTATACAGAAGGCAAGAAGCCGGTTGATTCTATGGAATCACCAACCCCTCTCCAGATAGCAGCCTGGAAAGGACAAGTTCAGTTAGTGAAAGAGCTCCTGGACGCTGGCGCAAAACCAGACATGATAGGCAAAAAGAAAGAGTATTCTATCTTTGAGCAATACATTGGCTTAGGAGACAAGAATCCCACAGGAGTAATCCCATCAATTCCTTTAGACATTAATGTCAGCACCCCACTATGCCTGGCTGCCAAAAACGGCCGTAGTGAGATTGTAAAGTTACTCTTACAAGCTAACGCCCTACCAAGCTGGCAAGACCTATATGGCAGAAGCGCTCTTCATAGCGCTGTAGAAAAAGGACATCTAGAAGTTGTAAAAATCCTCATTGCAGCCGGAGCGCCAATCAACCAGCAAGACCGCCTAGGAGATACCGCTCTCAACATAGCAATAGTTTCTGATCAAGAGGCGATAGCGAGAATTTTATTAGAACATGGAGCCCTGCTTAACATGCCAACCAACTCGGGATGGAAACCACTCCACGTTGCAGCAATCATGGGAGCTCCATGGGCTATACGTGCTCTCTTAGAGGCAAAAGTCCCTGTTGATATGGAGAGTGCTTCGGGATGGACAGCTCTGAACTACGCCGTCCATGCAGGTAGCCTTAGCTGTGTTGAACTTCTTTTACACGCGGGAGCTTGCGTTCAAAGATTGGATCGTTTTGGCGTAAGCGCATTGGACCAGGCAACCCTAATATGCCGTGATGACATAGCTAAACTTCTGATTGATGCTGGCGCAGACAAAAGCCTTGCAAATGATCAAGCTGCAATCAAGCACAGATTAGCTTTGTACCTGCTGCCCCCACTTCACCTGGCTGCCAAGTACGGTGACGTGGATGCTATAAGGGACATCCTTGCCGAAGGGTTCCCAATAGAGGAAAAAGAACCCGGCAATGGTTTATCCGCGCTTCATCTAGCGGCACGAAATGGACACCTTGGGGCCGTTGAGGCCCTAGTGAAAGCAGGGGCTGTGCCTAACCAGTTGGATTTCTTATACCGCACACCCCTTCACGAGGCAGTTGAAAACCGCCACAACCAAATAATTAAGCTTCTTTTGAATGCGGGAGCACGAATAGACATTCCAGACGAGAACAACCTTTCACCCCTGGATCTTGCCAGAAGGGATGGCAACATGGAAATCTTAGGGACACTTCTAGAAAGAAACAGCACGCGTGGCTAAGCGATCTCTCTCTGTTCGAAACACGTCACAAAATCTTTGTTGATCAGATAATTCATCAGAAACAAAAAGGGCTCTTCCTGGTCTTTGGGAACAAAGAACTCGAAGAGCCCGGTCTTTTTATCAAGCGCTCGCTCAAAGCAAATGTGATCTTCGTTGCGCAGTAGGCCAACCACAAACCAAATCTTGTCGCGTTCTACGCGCCCCTGGTAATACAAGCATTCCATGCTGTTATTTCTTCGTGCCTCAGGTTAAACAACCGGTACCACTAGCCACTTTACCAGGC
>Ga0214923_10002400_pt1 | contig 25039 bp, 20 predicted proteins | sample LL1510_MetaG_FD_177993 | JGI IMG/M metagenome (GOLD analysis project Ga0214923, IMG submission 177993) | Freshwater microbial communities from Lake Lanier, Atlanta, Georgia, United States - LL-1510 | ecosystem: Environmental > Aquatic > Freshwater > Lake | place: USA: Georgia | collected...
GCCGGTATCACCAAGGTATTAACAGAGTGAAACCCATTGATCTTTATTTGAAAGCAGCATGACTAAACTTAAACGAGCCACTCACTGGTAGGAATAATGGGGAGTATTACATTGGTCTTGGGGGGCGCGGGTGGCGCTTCGGGTGGCGCAGAGTGCGCTTGGGGTAGCGCAAAGTGCGCTTCGGATGGCGCAGGCGGCGCTTCGGGCGTCGTAGAGGATGATTCGGTGTAGTGGGTCATGGGCAATAGAGTTTGAATTTAATCACAAATGACATCTGGAAAGAAATTACCTATTGATATAATTCGTTTCATAAAAAACGAATACATTTTAAGTCCAATAGCTTGTTATATCCTCATAAACTATTTCGACTTTGAAGCGATTGGCGTTGGTATCCAGAAGGTTTACTTTGTTTCTGGTTTCTTTAGATGCTTTAAGAAAGTTATCTCAATAGTATTTTCTGATTTTAATTGTGAATCCTTTGTTTCTTTTGAAGTATCGCTATTTTCTTCCTTGTTAATTGGACTCATAGGTCTTATAATATCTTCTAGCATTTTCATTGCTTCCGAATATCTTAGTCCATATTTTTTCGTAGAATTCTGTGAGTCCTTCTTTATGGAATTTTTATTTACCTTTGATTTATCAACTTTAGTAAGTAATAATTCAGCCTTACATTTTTCTTCATACTCCGGCTCAAGATAACCCTCTTCTAATAATTTTTTCCACCTGGGGTATAACGATGAATAAGACCTACTTATAGTACAAGTTCCCTCATGAGGTGTTTCCGAAGATACACCAACCCAACTGTCATTTGTTAATGTATTTAGAAATATTAATTCCATTTCACTCATTGATTGGCATGAATTAAATTCGACAGAATTTACTCTGATTTTCAAAGGGATAAGGATGATATTACAATCTCTGTAGGACATGCCATTAATTTCTGAACGATAAAATTCAGACGAGAAATCCCGAATTTCTCTTCTGCTGTTCCTTATTATGTCAGGATAATAATATAGTTTAATATATATTTTTTCTTTCTCAATTTTTCTGAGTGAGGTAAAAAAACCATACTTAATTATACTTTTCTTTGCGAAATAATCCATTGTAAAATCATTGATTTTTTTTACTTTTTTACTTGCACTCTTGGTAAGAAGATTTTTGTATGTTCCGTATGAGTGATCTTCGAAATATGGTTGGTTGCAATCTATTTTCTTTTTCATTTTTTGTTATGATTTAATTGTGAATATTTAATTGATACTTCAAAAGAATTTAGGCATCTTTTTTAGTTTATTTAGATTTTTGGATATTGTCTTTTTACAAGGCAGACCTTGTTTGGGCTATTTGGGGCTCTTATTTTGGGCATAGCGATAGGGTTTAGGGTTCAATCCTTCGCATAGCATTTCGACAAAAAAGGGGTTCCGGCACTTTATTTTGACCACCGGGTCCACATCCTTTGGCCACCGCGGTCTCGCGACTCGGTTGGCACCCATTGAAGGGTTCTTGATGTTATGCGCTGCAAAACTATAGCGACCCGCAGCGAGTTGCGACCACCCCCCCTCAATTTTTTTTTTGGAATTGACAAGTTGGGTCAATGACCCTCTCTTATTACCCTTGGGGCTCTCTAAACGTCTTTTATTCTTGGCACGGTTTTTGATTGAAATGATTGCCTAAGTCCTGAATCAATTTTGACAAACCAGCCCCAACCATCGCCTATGCCCGTTAGATCCACGCCAACAACTCCCGCCAAAACAACCCCTACACCCCCTGCCATTCGCCCTCTAAAGCCAAGTGATTACCCAGTCAAAGCTTCGCGGGTTATTGTCATCGATTTTGAGGGGTACAAGGACCAGCCACCGGTCTTTGCGGGGGTATGGGAAGACGGGCATTTTCGGGTGGTGATTTTGGATGAACGTTTCAAGGCCCTTGTCAAATTGGGTCATCCCTTTGTCAAGTACCAGTCTACCAAAAGGTTTCTTCAACGCATGCACCGACGGGCTTTGGTCCACAACAAGTACCTGGTAGGGTATAGCGAACACGAAGCCAATGTCTTTGCGGAATATTACGGCGATATTTCCGAGGTTTACTTGAACGCAAGGATTCCGTTGGGGCGTTGGTTTACCTTGAACGACCAAGAGAATCGCCCGCGACCTTTTGGGCTCAAGGATTTGATGAAGTACTTTGAGTACAAAGCCTACAAGGAGTATCCGCACCAGGGGGTAACAACGGTCTTGTCCCAGGTACTCAAGCAACAAATCAATCACGACGGAGACATCGAGCGTTTGACTCCTCTGGCGGCCTCCCGCTGGAAGGAGTTGCTGGACTACAACAAGCAGGATGTACTAGGCTTGATGTACGTGATGAAACGCGCCAAACTCCTGGCCTTCTAGCGTTTACAATCCCTGCAACAGGCCTGGATCTAGGCCCGTTTATCGATGACAAGACCATCGACAGGGATGCCTCACCTCATTATTCAATATTTACAAACTCTATTTCAATTTCAATCAAAATTTAAACTTAAAATTTATGGACTATTATGAAGCTTTGGACCTTTGTATTCAAAAACATAAAGGGCATCCCCACGAGAAAATGTTTCGTGATGCTATGGATGAAATAATTAATTCATGTCTCTCAAATCTGGACGATGAAAAGAACGCACAGGCGATGGAGATTTATAAACAACGTGATCAATGGACTTTGGACGAGTGGTTTGATGCTATTTTGAATTTTAACATAAAAGACAATCAAGATGAATTGTTATCTGTAATTTATGAAGAAATTGTAGAATCCTTTGAAAATGAATTTGATCAAAATCACGAAGTTGTAATATCGCTTTCTTGGGATTTGGATGGAATGGCCCACTCTGGATGTGATATCATAGGTGTATATGCAGGGGCATATTTTTGGAGAGATGATTTTGGAATGCATGGACCTGAAGAAGATTATCAATTTTTCATGGAAAAAATGCAGTTCTACGATTATGCGGAACGAGAAGGATTCGACGTATACATGGATGCTGATTATGTAACACAAAAAGATTACAGCCAATACAAATCAATTATTCTAAAAAAGAAATCAATTATTCTAAAAAAGAACTTGTACGCCCACGTTCAGTTCCTTACCGAGCTCAACCCTGCGCGCAATTCGATGAATGCCGAGAGCCTCCAAAAAGCTTCCGGGTATATTGCCGACCATTTCGCCGAGTACGGGCTTCCGGTGCATCGTCAGACCTGGATGGCGGATGGCCGCGAATACGACAACGTGGTGGCACGTTATACCAGTCCACGGCCTTTGGAGGGGAATGAAACCCGTCCGCTGTTGGTGGTAGGGGCGCATTACGATGTGGCCGGGGACCAACCGGGAGCAGATGACAACGCGAGCGCTGTGGCGGGTTTGCTGGAAACGGCCCGTCTATTGGCCGAATGTCAGCCGGATTTGGCTTACGATATCGAATTGGTGGGGTATTGCCTGGAGGAGCCTCCGTTTTATGGGAGCAGCCAAATGGGGAGCTATGTGCACGCCAAATCATTGCACGAGGCAGGTACTCTAGTCAAAGGCATGATTTGTTACGAAATGATCGGTTACTATTCCGATGAGCCCGGTTCTCAGCCCCTCCCTGATGCTTCCCTCCAAGGGATGGTCCCGACGGTGGCTGATTTCATAGGGGTCATTGGCCGTCCCGAATACGGGGAATTCAACCAGGCTTTTTACCAAGCCATGGCCAAGGATTCCGAAATTCAGGTAATTGGTATAGGACTCCCCGGTCAAAATTTCCCAACCGTATTGAGCGGTTTAGTTGGAATGTCGGACCATAGCAATTATTGGAAATTCGGGTACCCGGCTTTGATGATCAACGATACTGCCTTTGTTCGGAACCCCAACTACCATCAGGTGACGGATAGCATCGATACCCTGGATTTTGAACGAATGACCCAAGCTGTCAATAGTGCGTATCGTGGCATCGTTAATCTGCCATCCTGACCTGACATGCTGAAAAATTCTATCAAAGCCAAGTAAATCAATTTGTTATGGGTTCGTTGTCCGATTTTCACGCCAAATTGTCATCGGCCATTTTGTCAGGTTCCTATCAATTTTTGAAGGCCTTCAAATAAAATGTATAACATTTTATATGCGCGCGCACACGAGGCTTTGACCCGATTTGACCAAGGCTTGGCACGGTCTTTGCAAGGAATGGTCGATCGCTGCAGACGATGATCACCGCTCACCGCTTACCTCTTTTCACTTAAACCCACTTAAACCCAAACCATGAACCAAACCCCATTCAATGCCGCCGCTTCCAACGCCGCCGCCTCCGCTGATGCTTCTTACGTTTTCAATGTCCTGATCCTGGACGAAAGCGGTTCCATGGGTTCCATCGCCTCTGCTGCCAAAGAAATCTTTGAGGGTTACCTGCACCGCTTGATTCAGGAACAGCAGGATATTCCCGACCTAACGCAGTACATCAACATGTGGACCTTTGGGAAGCCCTACGTCAACGAGAACATTCCCCTCGTCAAGATCAATGCCTGGGATAAGGTTTTCCCGGAATACACCCCATCGGGCAATACCCCCATGTTTGATGCCATCGGGATGTCCATCCACAAGCTCAAAGAATCCCTACGGATCCTGGACCTGCAGAAGGAGCAGTACCAGGTCAAGGTCTTTATCGTATCCGACGGGGAGGAGAATGCCAGCCAGGAATACAGGGCCAGCCAGATTGGGGCCCTCATTCGCGGTCTGATCGCTGAAGGCTGGGCCTTTGATTACTACGGGACCGATCACGATATCACCAGCATGGCGGATACCCTGAACATCGAGTCCCACCGTCGGGTTATGTTCCAAAAGTCCAAAGCCGGCATGGAAAGCGCCCGAGATCACTACATGGACGAAATCATCAAGGAAAAGATGAATTTCATGGAAAGCCGCCGCAGCGAATCCAGTAGGAAATTTGATAACGACGAGCGCAAGGCCTAGGGACTTGGCTCGGCCCCAGCCCCAACAATTGGACGGTAACATGCTGTCCAATTGTTGGAGCTTGGTCGTTATATTAGAAGCTTGATTTAGTTCCAAAAATGACCGTCAGAGATGCTTACAGGGCCTTGGACCTTGCCCCTGGTTTGGGAAAGGACAGGGTAGAATCCCAATTCCAGAGGCTGACTATTGATCTCAAAAACCGACTAAGTCAATCCAAATCCCCCAATCTTCAGACCTTCTACGCATCGCGATTGGAGGAAATAGAAGCCGCCAAGGCAATTCTTGACCAGCATTTTGCCCCTGATGAAGCCAAGGTGTCGGATGTGTCCGATAACTCTGGAATAGACACGGAGGCGACCGATGATCCTGTAGATGGCCAGCAGGAGACCGATGATCCTATAGATGGACAGCAGGCGTCCGATAATATAGACTCTGATTCCACTCCTACTTTCGGAAACAACGAGGTAAATGAGCCAGATAGCTTAACCTTGAAGTCCTATATGTTCTCAAAACCATTCTCATTTGAAGGTCGTATCAGAAGGACAGAATACTGTTTAAGTTTTATTATTCATTATACTCTAGGTATATTGTTGTCCGAATCAGCTAATGGGCCAGAAGTTCTCTTTTTTTTGATACCTATTTGGTGGTTTGCTTTGGCTCAAGGAGTCAAAAGGTGTCACGATAGAGGGAATAGTGGTTGGTATTGTTTTATTCCTTTTTATATCTTATGGATGTTTTTCGGGGATAGCGAAGATGGAATTAATGAGTACGGACCTAATCCAAAAGGTATAGGAAATTGAGGCAAACAAAAAGAAAGTATTAACATATAGTCTAATTTTTAGGGTTTGGTTGTTATATTAGTGGTTTGATTTAGCTCCAAATATGACCGTCAGAGATGCTTACAGGGCCTTGGACCTTGCCCCTGGTTTGGGAAAGGAAAGGGTAGAATCCCAATTCCATAGCCTAACTATTGATCTCAAAAATCGGCTAAGTCAATCCAAATCCCCCAATCTTCAGACCTTCTACGCATCGCGATTGAAGGAAATAGAAGCCGCCAAGGCTATTCTTGATCAGCATTTTGCTCCTAATGAAGCTAAAGTGTCGGATGAGCCCGATGATACAGCCTCAGAATCCAATGCCCCTTCTGAAAATTCCCAAGACCCAATTGCCCAAGAATATTCCTTTTCCTATGAAGGAGAATCCGAGGAATTGGATAAAAACGCTAATTTCCAATCCGAAGTCAATCCCAATTCAACAGAGACGTTAGCTACTAACGGCAACGTAGCTCAACTTGACACACCCACCAAAAACAAATTCCTTCGCCCTGCTTTAATTGCTGGAGGAATTCTGCTCACCCTTATTTTTTTGTACTTCAAAAATCAGTACGACCAAGCTAACGATCCCTTCCGTCACTTGCCCAATGAGAAATACGTTTTGGTGAGTAAATTACATTTACGAGCAAATCCAAACGGAGATGCCTATTCATTGAAGATATTGCCCTATGGCACGAGAATTATTGAGGTTGAATCAGGGTCGGCTTTTGAAAAAGGATTGGCGTGGAGCCGTGTTGCGGTATTTAATGATGTCTCAGGTTGGGAACAGCCGGATACTGGGTTCATCGCTGTTTCTGAATGCGGTCAGCCGTGGGTTGTGGATAGCGCTTCCTATCATCGATTTCACGCCGTGGTTGAAGATAACAATCGGATATCCGGAATGACGGTACAGAAGCGATATGCGTTGGTAAATTATTTGAATAGTGTTTCGCTAGAAGAGGCTAGTGGCCTTAGGCTTTCATCGAATGAAAGTCCTGATAAGTTTATTGCTTTCCAAGATTTTACCAATCCAAGGGCGCCAAGAAATTGTAAAGGATTCAGACAAGGTGGATTCGCCACAATACTTGAAAAGTTCAATGACGCAGACAAATCAAAATTAGCTTTGTTTTGGAGGTTTGGCGATAATTCAGAACCAATTTTGGCTGGGCAAGTTTCCTTGGATTCAAATGCTAGGGGATTCGCTCTCAGAACCTACAGTTGGCCTCCGTTTTGTTATCACGATGGATTGGTGCTGTTAAAGTACTCTTATTTAGATGATTTGTATAATGACACTTATTACTATTTTGATGGCAACCAAGATTTAGTCTCTAAGACTATACCCTATTAAATGTTCCCATGATTGTTCACAATAACAAACGGTTTAAACTGGGACTTCTATTGTCAATTCTTGTGAATTTGGCATTAATGTTTGGTTTATGGCTTGTTTACAGCGATCATCAAAACCCGAAGGGTCATTTTGTGGTAGTCAATAAGGGGACCCAGGAGCTCAAGGTGTACAACAGTGACGCCCAAATGCTTGCTTCTTATGCCGTTAGTACTGGCCTAAATCCCGGTAATAAAATCATCAAGGGCGACCAAAAAACTCCGGAGGGCGTTTTCCGCATTGAGTCAGAAGAGGAATCTTCTGAATGGACCTTTGATTTTGATGACGGAAAGGGCCCCATCAAAGGTTCTTTTGGGCCATATTTCTTACGTCTTCAGGTAAATTCAGGGAATTTATTTCATAATACTGCATCGGACTTCAGTTTTACATCGGGTAAACAATTTGTTGGAATAGGCATTCACGGAACACATTTACCGAATCTCATTGGTAGCAGAGCATCGCATGGCTGTATTCGAATGAAAAATGAGGATTTGCTTAGCCTTCGAGCAACGATTAGGCCAGGTGTCCCTGTAATAATTGTACCAGGAGATAAAGACCTCAAACAGAATCGCCAAAAAGTCTCTCATGAGGAGATCAAGAAGCCAAAACGCAAAGGAGGAAAAGTAAAGCCAAGCAAAAAACAATCCCTTCAAAATGCTCGCCGAAACCGCGAATAAAAATTACCTATGAAAGATATTCTACAATTAATTGGTTTGCTGTTTTTGTTGCTCTTAAGCTTTCTCGGGGCGAATTATATAATGAACGGAGGAGTATTGATTGCGGCGGCTGCTTCGTTTACGTTATGCATTCTTATGTATTTTATGGTATCGTTTTTGATGAAACGCAAAAACGAAATCTCTAAAAACAAATTTTCAAGCCTCAGTATTTTCTCTTGGATTTTATTTGGCCTTTTGAATATTCCCGCCTTCATATTTTGTTATCACGCACTTAATGTTGAAATTAATGCAAGGCAAGAGCTCACCCAATACATTGTAGACCGCAACAACAAAAATGATTTACTGACCCTTTCTTTCAAAGACGCCTTTGAGCGTTACAGGCTTTCCAAAGAAGTAAGACTGGGTAGCATGGCAACAGATTACCTAAGTAGACCCGCCGCTTCCACCAAACAAAGTATAGAAGCTGAAGCGTCCAAACCCCCTTTCAACATGAATTCCACATGGCCTACCTTGGACCGGTCAAACAAACAAACAGTAATAGATAATTGGAAGGAAGGGGTTAGCATCAAATTCGACAAAACGGATCAACAGCTCAAACGCAACACCAAAAAGATTAAAGCGGACCTAGGTTATGTGCAGAATTGGTCCCGCATTCGTGTTGCAGGTGCAGTAAAATCAATTGAACAGGCTTGTGATAGTAATGCTCGTGCTGTGCTTTCCTTTTCGAAAGGTTTTCATGAAGCGGGCCTCCCTGTTTGGGAATGGGATGCCCAAGCCCAAAAGAGAGCGGCAACCCTGGGCGATAATTTAATAAACCCCGACTCTGGCCAAGCCACAATGCGATTGCCCTTAACAAGTTTTGGCGGATTATTTGTGCATTACCTTTCCATTTGGCTGTTTTTACCTGTGGCCTTCTTGATTTTCTTGCTGATCTTGCCTTATATCCTGACCATGCCTCCTGGAAAATATTTACCGAATACAAACGAAGCTGGGACAAGCAATCAAGAATTAAACACAGGCTCCTTTGACCTTTAGTAATTGCCCAAATGGATAAACTTACCAAACAACAATTGTTGATTTCAATCAATGATCTTCCGGAATCGGACCTGATATCCTTTGTGGAATCAGGTGATATTTCAATCCAAGAAATGGCGGAAAACGGCCTCGAAAGCCGTAAGTTAAGGTCGCTCAAAAGTCATTTTGAGCATTCAAGCGGACCCGCCCCAACCCCTGATGAGAGTAGGGAGGAGGTTTTAAGGCTTTGCCGTGAAATTGAAAATAATCAGTATAATGTTTTTGAAATCAAAAATTTAATATTAACAGAGACAATTAGCAAAAGCGATCTGTTAGCAAATACAACGATTTCTGAAACGGAATACAACAAGATTCTACTTTACGATAGACAGGAATTGGACTTCGAAGAATGGGATAATTTGCCAGAAATTGAGCCTAATCGGACAGATGTTTTCTTTTTTGGTCAGCCAGGTTCGGGTAAATCCTGCGTTTTAGGATCACTTTTTTATTTTTTCAGGGAGAAGGGTATTTTGATGGAAAACATGACCAATTTAATTGGTACCAAATACCGTAACCAATTGATTGACGATTTTAGTTATGGAATCTTGCCTTGGTCAACTGCAGTCGATGGAATAAATTACATCCCAATTGAACTGCGAAATTTAAACGACGGAACGCATAAACACCCACTTAATTTCGTGGAAATGAGTGGTGAAAAATTTCGGGAGGCCTATGAAAAAGGAATGGAGCATTTACCTCCCAAATTGATAAACTACTTGAGCAACAAGAATCGTAAATTGTTGTTTTTTGTGGTTGATTATCAAATTCATCAGGAATCTTCCAAAGTGCAAATGGGTCCACGCCAGGAAAGCACTTTACCAGCAGTTTTGGAGTTATTGGACAGATTCGGAACTTTGGGTCATACTGATGCGATCTATGTACTGGTTACCAAATCGGATTTGTTTCCCGATTATCAAACCAAAGAAGAACATGCAAAAGCATTTATGGATGGTCCTTTTTTGAATTTTTCGAATAATTTGAGAGAAAAGGTGCTTAAATTTCAAAATCAATCCAAGTTTAAGGTTACAGTAATTCCTTATTCTATTGGTAAAATTCGTTTCAAAGATTTGTTGGTAGAAATTAATTCTGAATCGCCTCACAATGTGACTGCTCGTATTCAAAGCCATTCTTTTGTTTCAAGGCCGATTTCTGGTTGGCGTAAAATTTTTGGATAAATCCTTACTTATGATGGATGAAAAATTAATCGGGGTTCTTGTTTGGGGAATCCGTAACGGATTCCGAAACAATTGGTTGTCGCACAACGTGGATGCTTCCGTCATGGAGGGTTTAAACGATGAGATGAGGCAAATTTGCAACAGTACAGTAGAGCCCTTTTATTCTGTTGAAATTATAGCGAAAAGCACGGTAATTACAATTTACAATCCCAATGCAATTGATCACGTGCAACGGAGAGCCTATATTGCCCTTTCGGTGGTGGTACCCCTTGGTACCGTTTTTGGGAATTTAAAAAGCGCTTTGGACGAGATGCTGATGTTTTACAAACAAAGGCAAGCTAATGCGATGGCCAACATGATTACGGCTCAACAATTGCTGGATATAGTTGTCAAGACTGGTCAGCCACGGCCCGCCAATCAGGGTTCATTGTTGTTAGGAAATAAATTGGGGCATTATCAATATGCCAAATCAGAGGACCTTGTACCCATTCTAAACCAGCCGTCCTTCTCCGGTTACAAGAAAGTTTTCTTTGACGATGGTAATAATTTGGCCTTGAAACAAATTCCTGGGATTTCAGCGGTTCAATCTTTCAAAAAAACCTTTCAAGTTCAGATTATAGGGCAGTTTGATCCAAATCGTTTTGTAATCAAGAGAAATGGTAATGCTGTTACTGGTAGTCAATTTTTGGCTGTCGATGGAGATATCGTGGAGGTTCTTGAGTCCAAAGCAAATCGTAGAAGGCAATATACTGTGTCAGGTTGTGATTTAAGAATTCCATTGGCTGTAGATTTTCCTCAATCTACACCCAAACCTCCTCAAGGTCCTCACGGGAACGGTAAAATACCTGGGCCTAAGCCCCCAAGCCCCCCCAACGTTCCTGCTTGGTTTATTGTCCTCATCTTTTTCGTTATTCTGTCTGCAGGAATTGCCGGAGTTACTTACAGTGATAAAATAATTGCTTTATTTGAAAAAGAGAAACCGAAAGGCCCTGGATCAGATACAACTCAAACGGAAGAACCAAAGATAGATTCGGCTACTATAGCACGGGATAGTCTAATAGATAACTTAGCTAATCAATACCATCCAATAAATATAGATATCCCTAAATCTAATATTACTTATAGGGGATGCATCAAGGGAAAAGACAGCGCACTCTTGGTATACTATCGCAATGGGAAGATTGAATCCTTTTCGATTCAAGGCAAATTCAAATTAAAAGATAATAATAAATTCAAGGAATTTGGGGCCGCCGATGGCTACGTCACCCAAGCCAATAGAGACTTCTTAACATTGTCAAAATTAGACATTGAAATCCCTGACTCTTTAACGCCTAAAAAACCTAAAAAAAATCCAATTGATTTATATATTGAAGATAATCCTAAGCCTTTTCCCCTCAAAGTGCTCTATGTCAATTTGAAGCCTACCTCCTCCACTCCTAGACCCGCTACGGGTGACATACCGACCGCCCCCAATGGGTCTAATAGAAGAAATAGCGTCCCTACTGGATCTACACAATCAAGTACGCCTCCCCAAACGGGATCAGGTTCGAATAAAACTAAAAGAGAGCCGCTGGAACCTAGAGATTAAAACAAGTATGTTATGAAAATGATAGGTAAAAATTCAATGGGCCTGTTGGTGGTCTTTTTGATTACAGTAGCCGTAGTAACGTATTGGAGCCTTAACGATGGCGGTTTGAGTGGGACTTCTCCTGAGCAGTTAATAGAAGGAGTGGATGACCCCAGGGCTAAGGCGCTTATCAGTCTTTCGGACTCCATTGAACGAATTTCATGGCATTCAGGTATTAAAGACACCTTTATCAACATGAGTGTTGTTTTAAATCTTCTCCTTGATGAAAGTGTTATCGAGACAAACACCTTTGAGGGTTTACGAAAAAAAATCAATATTTCGTACTCCTCTTCGTTGCAGAGGGCGTTTGAAGAGTGGAAGCACAATTGTAACCAATCGAATTACGCAAGTCTCAAAAGCGAACTTTTAAAATTATATTCAGAGCCTGAATGCCGAACCAATTTGAGTAGTGCAGTATCTGATATTCGTAAGTACGATCAAATTTTGGGATTCCAATCAAAGCTTGGATTGTATATAAAAAGTGAATATGACGGACAGGAATTTAGTAAAATGGAGGAAAAAATACAGTCTTTTAAGACTTATTTTAGTTGTTCAGGGGTTCTTTCTATTTTGAGCGGATATGAAAACGCGTTGCAAAGGCAACGTAAGTATTATGAAGAATTTATAACAATAGACGCTTTCGATAGAAATGGTGAAAATGAAGGAGTTAAAGATAAAATAGAGGAACTTTGTGGCGATGTATCTCTTAGGCAATACTCAGCATACTATAACAAGTTTAGCGTTTACAACAGTAAACACTCCGTATGCAATTAAAATTAAATAAGATATGAAATTCAGGTATATAAAGGCATATTTTCTTTTATTGTTGCTTATTGTTTTGTGGGAATATCCATTTGCTTATTCCATGGAAATAAATCGGCTATACGATTCGAACATCTTTTTTGAAACTAATGTTTTAGGTGGCAAAACGGATACTACTGGGGCTTTGAAATTGATAACTGACACCTTACAAAAAAATATCTCTTCTCTCCAAAAGGATAACGCCGATTTGCGCGGGAAACTCGAAGCTGTAAACAAAAATCTTGAAGAATTGAAACTGCAAGTGGCTCTTTTGGGCAGTCCAGTTCACGCAATTTTACAGGAAAATATCAAGTTGAAAACCGACTCAATTCAAAGGTTAAGCATGATTAATCAGGATTTGAGCGCAAAATGGAAACAGGAACAAGAGAAAAACAGTGGATTTTTGGCTAAATCATCTCAAGACAAAAAGAGTTTAGACAGCTTATCTGATCAAAATAAACAATATAAAACATTTATTTCACAAGCAATTGATGAGATTCTTGGTATCGGGGACAGCATGGTGGGTTCTAAGTTGAATATTGATCCTTACAAAGGAATTCTTCAACCCACTCAAATAAAAAAGTGGGATAGCCGGACTGCCTTTAAACTAAGGTTTGATCCTTTGTTGAGGGTGATGCATAAAACAGAACTATCTGCTTCTGATTTGACATCAATCAAAGTTTTAATGAACGATTACAGAAACAACACGGACTTTCAAATTATGCATCCTCAGCTTTATCGCCATTTGGTTATACTGAATTTTTGGCAAAGGCAATTCTTTAAACGTGAAGAAAGATTGATTGTGGATTTAAATAATGCCCCAAAGGAGCCAATTTCGTCAAGACAAGAGTATTTACAAAGAAAAATTGATGCCACGGATTATTTAGAGTTTCCATCCCTGGAATTTGCGATCAAATCTGCGATGAAAGACGTGAATTATAATTATATACCTGTCAAAAAATAATTCAAATGAGTTTGCGCGATTCCATATCCTTAATTGCCAATACCGGATTGCAATTTTATCGCTTTGAGGCGAAAATTGGTTCCGCAATGCAAAAGGATGCCAAATTTCGTTTCGTCGAGAAATTCGATTCTTCTCGAAGGCGATTTTGGTTGGATGAGGCTGTTCAAATTTCATCGGAAGATGAGTGGGTCGCTAAGAGTCAACTTTTAGCTTATAATTATTTAAGTAAGAGTGGAAAACTTTCTGATGACATCGATCGAGAGAACTTAAAGGTATATGACGCTTCCGAGATTTATGAAATAGGGAATATTAGCAAGGTTTTCTCGGCTTTTGAGAAGAAGTGGATTCCCTTGCCTTTTTTTAGTTCAAGTAAACTGAGTGAGGATCAGTTTGGCCCAGTGGATTGGGTTCGGATATTTTTTGAAAGAATTGACGACGAGGTTGTTCATTTTTCTCTATTAGTGGACACTTCGGTTGTATTTGAACCAGGGGATTTAAACACTCCTTTTCTTAGTGCAAACTCAAATGAAAATCTTTTTGCACTTACTCCCAACGACCAGCTTGCCATAGCTTATTGCGATTCTCAGAAAGGTTGTCGTTGGGTGGAGGATTACATGCATCGGATTTTTCAAAAACCTGGTGCGGAGATTGAAAAACCATTTCTCAAGCATATTGCTAATTACGTTTTCTTTGTACGCATTTTACGTTCCCTTTCTGTTTTGCCTACCATTCAACTGGTATCGAATACCATCGGTTTAATCGATGTGGATTTGGTGGTTGATGTTGGAAATTCCAATACCTGCGCTATACTTTTCGAAAATCCAACGGGGATGGACTTTAAATTCAATAGTGTCAAAAAATTAGAGATACAGGATTTTTCAAATCCAATGAAGGTGTATAATGATTCGTTTTCTACCCGTATCGTATTTAAAGACACTTATTTTTCTGCCTTTGACGGAGAAATTAATCAAAACAATAAATTTATATGGCCTAGCCCTGTGCGCATTGGATTTGAGGCTGAAAACACCATTAACCATTCTGCTATTGATCTCAAGTTGAATAGGCAGGTAAAGACTTCCAATTCGAGTCCCAAAAGGTATTTGTGGGATAACAAATCTTCTTCAATAGAGTGGGAGTACCATGTAAATTCGGTGAACGATCCTCCAAGGAAAGTTTATAAAAAAGGAGTGTCTGAACAATTGAATTCTGATGGTTCCTTCAATACCGACGATATATTCGGAACCGAAGCTCGTTTCTCGCGCCGGTCGCTAATGACCTTTGTCTATCTCGAGATCTTTTCGCATGCGTTGCGTCAAATCAATTCTATTGATTTCCGAACCATGCATGGCAATCCGTCCTTTCGTCGAAAAATTAAGCGAGTAGTCGTATCATGCCCCACAGGAATGATTCAAAGTGAACAAATTGCTTTGAGAAAATGTGCAGATGATGCGCTCAAAATTTTGAATAAACTAAAGCAATATAATAACGTTCATTTTGGTTCAGGGCTTAATGCTGTCCGTGATATCTATGATGCCGAAATCTCTATTATTCCTTCGGTAAAGGATTTAATGATTAAACAGGATGAACTCGAAAAACGCTCTGAATGGATGTACGATGAAGCAACAGCCGCACAGATGGTTTTTCTGTATGGAATGGTTTACAATAAATTCGGTAAAGATGCACAAAAGTTTTTTGATGTTTTTGCGTCAAAATCTTTGAAATCTACAAAGAAAAACACTTCTATTCGTATTGCTTCATTGGATATTGGGGGAGGTACAACGGACTTAATGATATGCGAGCATGTTCTTTCAGGATTGGAACGTGCCGAAATTGTTCCAACGCCATTATTTTGGGAGTCCTTCCATTTGGCAGGTGATGATTTATTGCAGCAAATTATTCAGCAGATTATCATAGAGGGCCAACCGAACAACGAGGCCGAAGTGGGATGTACTGGAGTAATCGAGCATCACCTGCGGCAAACAAATCCAGGCAAAAATGTAGGGTCATTATTAAATGGTTTTTTTGGTTCAGATAGCAATAAGATTGGTTATAGAGGGCGCTTAATGAGGACTAATTTTATTAATCAAATTGCGCTTCCTATTGCCGGCGTGTATTACGCCAAGGCTAATCAAGAGGGTGAACAGGTTCTGGGCTATAGCGATATTTTCGGTAATCGGCCCCCTTCATCTGAATTATTAGATTATTTCAATCAATATTTTGGATTTCGTTTCGAAGAACTACAATGGAAGATAACAGCCAAAGCGATTAATAAATTATGTGAACAAGTTTTTAACAAACTTTTCTATCAAATTGGTCAGATTGTCCGAAAGTACGATTGTGAAGTGGTAGTCTTGTCCGGCAGGCCTTTTTCATTAAAAGGCTTAGAAAGTTTATGGAATAGAAACACACATTTGCTGCCTAACCGTGTAGTTAACCTTAATTCCTTCTGGGTGGGTAGATGGTATCCATTTTCGGACAGTAACGGCTTTGTGGATGATCCAAAAACAATAGTTGCCGTGGGAAGCCTGATTTCTTTGATGGGAGGCTCATTGTTTAAATTGGGTCAATTTAGAATCAATACCATCAACCTCAAAACAAATTTGGTTTCAACGGTGGATTATGTAGGTCGCTACAAAGATGGACTAACTCCGGATGTTTATTTATCTCCTGACCACAATGAATTTTCAATCAAAATACATTCGCTACCTTTTCTTTTAGGAAGCAAGAAGGTTAATTCACCTCTGTATCATTCCTCTGTTCTGTATGCTATTAATTTAAATGAAGAAAAAATTGGTGAAATTGTTCAGCGAAAACAATTCGATAAGGATTTTGACCAGGTTTTTGATTCTGCCGAGGATTTTAAGTTTAAAATAAGGTCCAAAATGCCGGTTTCAGTGAATATTAGTCGTGATTATGCTGATAACAAAGAAGTTCTAAAAATTGAGGAAGTGACCGATTTTGAGGGTAATGAAATTCCAAAGACTTATTTTGAGTTGAGTACACAGACTTTAACAGACCCTTCAGGTTATTGGTTAGATACAGGAGAATTTATTCTAAGTAGTCGTTCCTAATATGAAACATTTTGACAAGGGGCAGATTGCTCAGCTTCGAACAGCAGCTCAAGAACTTTATACGTTAGCGAATGAGGCTGATACTTGGGTGAATACCAATTTGACGCGTGAAGAGTTTTCCAAGGCTTCTTTGGCAGTTAGAGATATTCGCAGAATTGTTCGCAAGGTTGTAAATTCAATTGATTCCAAACCAGTTTTTGCTTTATTTGGTGCTAGTCAAGTAGGCAAATCTTACCTAATTAAGAATATTTTAAGTGTAGACGGAAAGCCTTTAGAAATTAGTTTTGGGGACACCAGGTTGGATTTTTTAAGGGATATTAATCCACCAGGCGTTGGGGCTGAAAGCACGGGTGTTGTCACTCGCTTCACGACGTCAATGCAGAGTCCATTTCCTGATTTTCCTGTTAAATCAAGGTTATTGCTTCCCAAAGATATTGTTTTGATTTTGTGCGATTCTTTCTTTTCGGATCAAAAACAAATTGACTCTTATCCCCAAGAAGAAGATTTTAAGGCGCTAATACAGAATATTAAATTGCGGTATAATGGGTCAACTTATGTTCAGAAATTTCTTGCAGATGATGATTTATACGATATTCGAGAATATTATCAAAAGCATTTTGGGAAGTATCATTTTTTGATCAAGGGGCTTGAAGCATCAGATTTTTGGGGTGGCATTAGTGAATTTATTCACCGAATGTCGCCACCCGAATGGTCTGACGCATTTTCAATTTTATGGAATCATAATCCAAGTTATACCCTACTTTTCAAGAAACTAATTTCAGGAATTCAAGCTGTTGATTTCAAAAACGAGGTGTACATTGGGGTTGATACCATAAAGCGTGAAGGTGGGCAAATCCTGGATGTTTTGAGGCTTAAAAATTTATTCACCGACAAGGTAGAAATTGGGGTTTTGGATACTAATGGGAACCGATTTTCAATTAGCACTTCTCTTCTCAGTGCGTTGAGTGCTGAAATTACCTTACCATGTGGCGAGGAGATTGTTCAGTTTAAGCCGTTTTTTCAGAATACCGATTTACTTGATTTTCCGGGTGCACGGAGCAGGCTTGAATTAAGTGACCGTTCAATTACGGATGATGTGATACCAGACCTGCTTCTTCGAGGGAAGGTTTCTTACCTGTTTAATAAATATTCCTCAGATTTTGAGATCAATAATTTGTTGTTTTGCCAAAATGACAAACAACTCGATGTTAATGAGCTTCCAACATTATTACATGAATGGATTTCTAATAATATAGGCGGAAATGCAGATGAACGTCAAGCGAATATTGCTGACTTGCCTGTTTCTCCTTTGTTTATCATTTTTACGTTCTTTAATAATCAGTTGAAGTTTGATGTAACCAACGACGATAAAGACGTAAATTATAAATGGGACACACGTTTTGACCGCTTTTTTGCCCAAGAACTAGTTAGTGCTAATTATAACTGGCATACCAATTGGACAAACAGCATTCCGAATTTTACTAATTTCTATTTGTTACGTGATTTTAAATATTCAGACGATACATTTTTCGGTTTTGTGGATTCTGGCAGAGAACAAGGTGTTGAACGAAATAGAATAGAGTTTTTAAGTACATTGAGGCAAAGCTTTTTAGGACATCCTTTTGTTCAGAAGCATTTCACTAAACCTGAAGAGTCTTTCGAGGCAGTCTCAGAACCTAATATGGATGGAAGTCGAGCAATTATAAAGTCCCTGGAACCGGCTGCTAATAATTTTGTCAAAACCCGTAATTACATAACGATTTTGGAAAACAAAAGGTCCGAATTTACCCGTGCCTTAAGCAAGCATTTTTATTCTGACGACCTTAGCGAAATGCGTAAGAAGGCTATAGCCAACAGTATCGCTGTAAATCTTGAATTAAATCGTTTGTTTAGTCGTAAACCGGATCATTTTTCTGTCTTTATACGACATTTTTTACTCAACGAGGACGAAGTTTATAATTATCTACATGATAGTTTACCAGGATCCTTTACCTCTGAAATCGTCAAAAATGAGTATGAAATGTTTAGAAGCGGCTTCAAAAATCTGGATTTAAATAAGGGCCGTGAGTATAATTTAAATATTATCGCTTCTTCCTGGGGATTGGGTGGCATTGAAGAGGTAATTCATGTATTGGAGGAGCAAGGACTGAACTTGGACATTCTGTTTCCGATTGATCGTGGTGCTCATGGTTCAGGCATGGTGGATGGATTAATACAACTATGGTTAGAAAAATCATCTGAAGACAAAATTAGTTCCTTTATAGAGCAAGGTATTTCATACAAAACAATTGAATTAATCCGCAATACCTTGCTACAAACCATGGAACGAAATGACTTTAAGGCCTTTCTTGGTTTAGAAATCAAGGAAAGGTCCAAGGGTATTACGATTGCTCGGCAACATGAAGAATATTTAGCTGCATTTATAACAGCGGCTTTCAATGAATTTGTTTCTAACGCGGGTTTAAATTGGTTATCAAAAGAAGTTATTCTGAATGTAAAAACTTTGTTGCCACAATTGGAGGAGTTTATTGATGGTTATTTCGAGCCACCATCATACCCTGTACCTAACGATTTGGTTTCATTGTTTGATGACAACAATACAGACCTTGTAAGCCCAATGATTGATGGCTATAATTCATTCCTTTCCAAGTTCAAAGTTGCCTTGCTTTCGAATTGTGGGTTTTCCACCTACGATGTACACCAGAATAATTTGCTTAATTCTTTACTAGAAAGGAACAAAGTTTTGCAATTTAATATGTAAGAGCTATGCAATTATTCGCCCTTCAATTGAATGAGTATCAGCCTATTTCTGTAGGCGATGGTTATTTATATCAGTATTACGACAAAATCATTAGTTATTCACGCAATGTTGATAATAAGTACAGCCACCTCTTGGCTAAGCCTATTTTGAACAATGGGATTATCGAGTGGCATGGAACCGGTAGTGAAAGTTTTTCAAGAATTGGTGATCGTAGCAAAGAAGAGCAAGAAAGAATTAAAAGACAATATTGGGATTTTAAATCAAAAATAGATCTCGAAATTCTGGATTTAAAAGAGAGTCTAAATCCCGAAAAACAGAAATGGGGTACTTTGTTGTCCCAAGTTTTTGATGATGAAAATAATGTCATCATCACCGACGGAAGGACGTGGTCTTTGTTGTGGGGATGGAAATTTCGGAACAAGGTAGAAAACTATCTGGCCCCGGTCTTTGATGCTCCAGGGAAAGTGCCTGAAGCCTCCGAAATGGAAACAGCGAGTTCTAATCCAAGCCCTGCCCCAGCGGCTGAGACCAATCAGATTTTTGACGTGCAAGAGGAGAAAGTACCTTTGGCCTCCAATGTTGTTCCAGAGCGAAATAACCGTGTTCGCCCTAGTTTTTGGTTTCGAGTGAAGCGCTTTTTACGACTTTTTGTCTATCGTTTTTGGGGCTTTATGTTTTTTATTTTGATGTTGATGTTTCTCTTCTGTTTACTTCAGAAGTGTTCCAGCTCAGATTGCCCTCCGGATTCGGCTTTGAACAATAAGTTGAATGAATTGGAACGTAAGGTACGGGATTGTTGTAAATAGTTTTTTGTAGAGGCTATGATACTTAATTTAGGGCCATCGCCTTCAAAAAAAATGAACCGAAAGGAGAAGTGGTGGTTCTTTGGTATTCGTGGGATGACGCTTTTCGCTTACCGGCATTGGTGGCTTTTACTTCTTATTTTTTTGCTGGCTTTTTATTTCCTTTATAGATGTATTGCTGAGGGCCAAGGTTCTAGGTGTGAGGATGAGTGGAAACTCATCCACAAAATTGATTCTGTGCAAAATCTATTGGATAGCTGTTGCTCAAGATTAGCCATGGCAGATTCAATCCCTGTCCCTGAAAATGCAGCGCCCTGTGATATTAGCGTTAATGAGTCTGGCGGCAAAGGCTATTTTGAAAAGTATCATACTTTAGGGAATGTGGCTGGTAACGTGATAATAACTTACGATATGGCAAGTATACCCGATCGAATTGATGTGATATACAATGATGTTGTCGTAGCCAGTTCTGGAGGTTTGGTTAGTGGTACAGGTTCACTTAGTTTTTATTATCCGGCATCTCCGGGATTACCGACCTTTTGTAAGGTTGTTTTGAAGGCCCCTAAGGATGGCACCGTATGGGAATATTATTTGAACTGTCCTGAAAATTCAAGATAATGCGTAGGGAAGTTAATCGTTCATGGTGGTATACAACGATCCGTGGTATTCAGATGTGGGTATACCGCAATTGGTTTGTGGTATGGTTGCTTTTTCTTTTGGCTCTTGTGCTTTGGTATTTTCTATGCTACAGGCCTTATTGTGAAAAAATATCCAATTGTTGCAGGAACACCATTTATAATCAGAAATTGGATTCATTAATTGCTCTTCAAGATAGTTGTTGCTTTCCAAAATATATTCCACGAAAAAATTGTAGAGTACATTTTTCAGGAGGTTTTATGGGAGGTGTAGCTGACCCAAATATTGGTATCTCCAAGATATACGAGATTGACTTTCTTAGCGAATATGTGGGAGAGGGAGATTATCCACAAAATGAAAAGGCATTTCCAAAAGCAGTAGCTACAACTTTTGATGGAATCGCTATTGATAAAGGAACCCGTTTAATTATATATAGTAAATCAAATTATAAAGGAGAGGTTTTGTTAGATGCGGTTGGGCCTAAGATTATTCTAAATGTTAAATGGAAAAATGATAGCCGGTATAATCATTGTATAAATGATGTTTTCCCTCCTGATTTAGAACAAAATTATCCAAGATCGGTTCGTATGTGGAGCTCAAAAAACATGCATAATTGGAGTTTTGGTTCATGTAGAATTATATGCGGACAATGATTTTTTTTGATAATTAAATATTTTTGATGTTTAATTTTAGTTTAAAGGCTCATCCGGCCCTGATTCATAAAGATGCGTATCTTTATTTGAAATCCGATTTAATTGAAGATTTTATACGTAAGAATCTCCCCTCTTCACGGCTATTGGTTTTCCCAAAGATTAAGATTAGTGAAAGTGAAATATTGTTTCATGGCTCAGAATTTGTTAATTTCAAAAGCCTTGAATCTTTTTCAATTTCTGAAAAGAGAAATATCCTTGAGACCTATAACAAAATACTTTATGAAGTAGAGGATTTATGCCAACATCTTTTTGAAGCTGATGCCTCTGCATCAAGGGAATGGGCCGATATTTTAAAATTAGTTTTCAATCGAAATAACAATTATATATTTTATAACGAAGGTTTAATTCTTTTGTGTTGGGGCTTTAAATTCGGTTCTTATGATGAATACTACATCCCTCGGAGTGAAATTTTCCTTGAGAATGAAGATCATATCCTAACACCGCAATTATCCGAATCAGGTTCGGATTATGTGCCGGAGCATTTGGAGCCTGAAATCCAAAATGAGCCAAGGATTACGGACGAATCTCGAAACAATCCAAACATACGGGTTAGAAGTAATAAGCGTAATCGTCCAGGATTTTGGAAGACTATTTTCCTTGGTTTGTCTCGTTTCTTCTTGATGACATGGCCTTTGTTGCTTCTTTTGCTTTTATTGTATTTTTTGGGATATTTGAGTTTTTGCTCTAATTGCGATAAGGGTAATTTGTCTGGAGGGTCTGGGACAGGGAACTTGGAGGATCCTTCCGCCTATTTACCAGGTCCAGGGTACAGAAGGCCCCCTGTTGATCGTCGGGATCTAGTGCCGGATGATGATTCTGTTTTTCAAATCGTATCCAACAGAGTGAATGTTGCTATTAAGGGTAGAAACAAAGATTTCCGGTCTTTTGTTACGGATTTAGGTAGGAATTTTCTGAATTCGGAACGGAAAATCATAGATTATGATTCCAATTCCACCCGTGTTCAAATTTTATTTGACGCAGCAAAGGAATCTGATATCAAATCTGTAATTCGGACGAGTATGAGTGGTTATGATTTATTGATTTGGGATGAAGCAGTATTCAATCCGGCCCGTAGTTTTTCTGACCCCGATTATTCTGATCGTGACAAAAATTGGTATTTCAATTTTATTGGAATGGAGAAGGCATGGGATTTCACTGTTGGAGATACCGGTACGGTCATAGCGGTTATTGATAATGCATTTGACCTTACCCATCCCGAATTGAGTTCAAAGAATATCGTTGCACCCTATAATGTTGTTACTCAAAACTCTGCCGTTAGTGCGGGTATAGGAGAATCTCATGGTACTCACGTTGCGGGAACTGCTTGTGGGTCAGGGAATAACCGTTCAGGGATGGTTGGTATAGCTCCCAACTGCTCATTTATGCCCGTTCAGATTTCAGCAGGAAATGAAATTTTGACTAGCACTGACATTATCGATGGGATCCTTTATGCGGTTAAACATGGCGCAGATGTTATTAATTTGTCATTGGGTAAGCAAATAATGCCTGGAATTCCCCTTGAAGTGCAACAAAGAATTATAGATCAAGAAGGTAAGGATGAAGAAGAATTTTGGAATCAATTGTTATACAATATTGACAGTTTAGGAATTTGTGTGGTTATGGCAGCGGGTAATGACGGTGTTTTGGCAGGTATTGACCCTATGCACCGCACGCGTTTTGGTATTGTGGTTGGCGCAATTGATAGTTCCAAGAATCAAAGGGCTGCTTTTAGTAATTTTGGTTCAGCGGTCGACATTGATGCCCCAGGCGTCGGTATTTACAGCTCAATCCCTGGGCGAAGCTATGATTTTATGATGGGAACGAGCATGGCTTGCCCCATTGTAACGGGGGCTGTTGCTTTGTATAAATCCATTAAACCTAATGCCAAATTAGCCGAGGTTAAGGGCGCATTGGTTGCTACATCTCGCATGGGTTCCGGTCCTAATTCTCCAAAAATCATTCAGGTGAATCAGTTTCTGCAGCGCGCCCGCAGTGCTTCAAGGTAAAGTATTAAAATCCTTGTGGAAGCTTGGAGGGGCGTAGTGAAGAAACTTCCTGGCTTCGGCTCCTGTTAGGGGTTTGCCTTTGTTGTTGTATGTCCACCATCTGCGTTTGCCCATATCGATATGTACTGTGTTTCGGCCCCAGCCAAATGCAGTGAATCCAGCACCTTTGGCAGCTTGATAGAATTCTTCTCGAAATTGGTAGGGAACGGTTACATCCACAGCAATTCCTTGTAGGTGCATACTGTTGGAAACTCCGCCAACTTCTTGATTATATTCAGGGCTTCGATATCCCGATGTTGTGTTAAATCGTTTTTGAATTGTTATTCGAATTTGGTTTAACCCGATTAGAGTCTTTGGTTGGAACCCTGCTCCTCCCATTTCCTCTTGTTGGTAGTGATATTTCCAGTAATTAGGGATTAACCATGGGTAATGATTTTTTCCATACCATAAACCACCCAAAATCGCTAAAAGAAGGAGGGTCAAGGAGATTAGCACTTTTTTCACAAGATTTTTATTTTAAATATTAAAGATAAAGAGATTATTAAAGAATAAGATTTCACCATACCTCCCTGCTGAGGCTCTGCAAGTAGTCCAGGAACTCAGGGGAGCCGAGGACACGGACTTCTTCGGGTAGCCGCAGAGCAAAAGCGCCGGGTGCCCGAAAATCCTGCACCTTGGCCTTAAAACGGTAGCGGGCTTCGTTTCCGATTCGGGTGATCAGGGCAGCGGAGGCCGGGTATTGTTCCCTTAACAAAAGCATCCCACGCAGGCTCAATTCCATCTCCACAGCGCGGACAGGTTCCTGGCCCTGAAACCCAAAGACATCGGGTTTGAAATAGCGATGCTCGGCTTTGTGCTGGATGTCCTGGTCCAATACCTCCACATCGCCCATGCGTTCGATGTTAAAGTATTTGTTGGTTTGGGTGGCCACCTCAAAGGCGGACAAACTGCGGTACTGTTCCGTAAAACAAACGGGTTCCACGATACGGTCCTCGATGGTTTGGCTATGCGCCGAAGCGTAGGCGATGATGCGAATTTGCTTACCCGCCTCGATGGCCGAGCTGATGGTTTCGATGAGGTGCCCCAGATGCCCCAAGTACAAGTTATCGGTAGGACCGTTGCCTTGGCCCGCGGTTCCGGTCCCCATCTCTAATTTGGACAAGACCGAATCGGCCAGGGGATGGTTCATGGCGGCACTGCGAATGACTTGCGCCATGAACTGGTTTTCTTGGGGGGTAAAAGGCAGGAGGTCCTGGTGGCTGCCGACAATTTTGACCCGGTTTGTGGTCGGGTCGCGATGGAGTTCAAAGCCCAAGTCCTTGAGCATTTCGAGGTATCGGTAAACGGTGCGCTCGGAGGTTTTGAGATGAAACGCAATTTGTTTCATGCCTTTGGCCGGCTCCCCGCGCAAATAGCGGACCAGCTTGAGAACCCTCAAAATTCGGTGTTGGTTTAACATAGAATAAATGACCCGCCAGCCTTCTGGGCCTTTGAGCCACCAATCTAAAACGAATGAGGCTTTTTTTCCAACCCTTTGACCCTACTTGTCAGGGGTTTCTAGGAA
>Ga0214923_10002401_pt1 | contig 25038 bp, 22 predicted proteins | sample LL1510_MetaG_FD_177993 | JGI IMG/M metagenome (GOLD analysis project Ga0214923, IMG submission 177993) | Freshwater microbial communities from Lake Lanier, Atlanta, Georgia, United States - LL-1510 | ecosystem: Environmental > Aquatic > Freshwater > Lake | place: USA: Georgia | collected...
TTGTGGCGTTGTGTTAGCTCCTCTTGATACCAGTACGTCACCACTGCTGCCTGCTTGGCCACTCAATTGTAATGGTGATGTATTGCCAGATAAGTTAATTGCGCCAGATACTGCGATTCCGTTATTTGCATTGATTATTTCCGTAAAAGTCTTTTCGCCACTTACTTGTTGGGGTGTGCTTAGATCTACAAAGTTTTTTGTTGCAGATCCAGTTCCTCCATTAGCAATTGCTAGTACCCCGCCAAGAACGATATTTCCCTGACTAGCTGAGCTGGGAGTTAAGCCAGTACTTCCACCACTAAAACTAATCACAGCTGCATTGGCAGGTACTTCTTGCACGGTTAATGCAGTTCCGGCATAAGGAACAATTCCAAATGGCGAGGTGCCCAGGTCTATCCAGTCGTTTTGATAATTCCAGTTAATTACATTGATAACAGGCTCAATTGCTACTTGAATTTTTAGATTGTAGTTGAGCGTTTTCCAAGGAATATCTAGGATGGAAGAGTAATTTCCTCCAGTTCTTATTCCTTTTCCAATCTGTATCTGAAAAATACCAGCACTATTTGTGCGTGAGGAATGCTCTTCTATAAATACGGATCCATTGGTGGTGTTTGTAGGTATAATTTCTACTTTGACATAAATTCTTCTGTCTTTTGCAGGATTATTATTTCTGTCTTTTGCAATCGCTTCAAAATGAATACCGGGTTGTTGAGCTATACAGTCTGAAGCCTGAGTCAGCCAAAAAAGACTGAGTCCTATGATGCGTATAAAAATATTTTTCACCTCTTAATTGAGTTTTACAAATGGAATAATTCGTTTCACGTTATCTGCTTCTATTCTTAGGAAATAATTTCCTGATTGAAGCCACCCCCAGTAATAGCTACTTCCGTTTAGTAGGGCTGCAGCTATAATTTGTTGTTTTTGGATTAGTCTTCCTGTGGCATCAATGATTGATAAATCTATTTTCGTTTCACTAGTTGAAAACCCGTTTCCCTCAAGTCTCACATAATTTATTACTGGGTTAGGGTAGAGCCTAATATTGAAGGGGGTAGGTGTTGTACTGGGTTTACAATCTAAATTGAAGTCTCTAAGACCAATCAATCCTGAGAATAGGGAGAGTCCAGTTTGTAATTGAACGCACCCGTTTGAGAAAATGATACTTTGAGAAAGACACTTGGCTTCCGTTTGTCCAGAAAGATTTCCTATTGCTCCAATGCTATATATCACACTTGGTTGTGCAAAAACAGCCGTTGGAATAAGGCATAAAAAAATGATATATAGCTTAACTAAATTCATTTACGAGTAGAAAAAAATAAGGTGTAAATAATATTATTACGATTGTACTCAAGCACGACATTGTCTTTTTCTACTTGTTTGATTATGTACGCCTCAATCTGTCTACCACTTGCATTAACCTGAAGGGTTTTCAAGTTTGGTTGATCCTCAATTATGTATGTGCCTGATATCCCATCTGTGTCTGTATATGATTTTGAACTTCTCGTCAGATTAAAAGAAAATGTTGGCAGGCCTGTGTAGATAAAATTTGCTTGTCCCCCTGATTTTCTCTCTAAGTACCATTCCTTTTCTGCGAGTTTATCCTCTGTAGTATCTACTACAACTTCTTTTTGGCAACTTGAAATGACAAGAATTATGATTAAATACTTTTTTATTGCCCTCATATCATGTTAGTATTGATATCAAAGGCAAAATACTATTCCAGAAATAGGAACTAAATGACGATTGTCAAATTGATGATGATGTTGATTTATGGCAAAAAAAAAGTCCTGCATTCTTGCAGGACTTTCAAAAGGATTAATGAGCACTAATCAGAGCTTATTTGCCCTATATACTTTTATATTTCCATCATTCTCACTGCTAACTACGATTAAGCTTTGTCCTATTGGACTTTTTGATGCAGGGATAAATAAGATTCCCTCGGGTGCATCACCTGTAGCAAACATTTTGATGAACAAGGGTTTGGAAGGATCTGAGATATCATAAATAGCAAAGGCATCTGCTCTTTCCATACCTATGATGGCAATTGGAGTTTTACCTACCCATCCAGTTACGGCAGCTTCTGGCTCAACACTTTTGTCATCACTACGGGCATCATCGTATACATTCAAATCCTTTGCTTTGTAGTCAAGTTCGTTGCCGCTATCAAAAACTTGTTTTCCTGTTTCAGCATTCCAAATACTGAATGATCGTGCACCAAAGCTGTATAGTTGATCGTAATCGCCATCGCCATCTAAGTCTCCTAATGTGGTTGTGATGTTTAATCTACCTAATAAGGCATCAGTTCTGAGATTTACGCGATCAGGGAATGCAACGGGATCCATCACGACTAGGCTTGCACGTCTAACTTCTGAAAATCCCGCATATTCTCTTGCGTCACCCTCATTAGCAGTGACGAGGTAGTTAACGCCATTTAATCTAATATTTGATATCCCATCTGGTTGGTACATGCCAAAAATGTTTTGGTATGTAGAGGTGAAGTCAATTTTATTGTCCTTATCACTGGGATCGATTCTGTTGCTGGATAATGTATAATTTTTAAATCCAAGTGGTAATATATCAACAATTGATTTGTTTTGAATATCAATCTTTGCAACCGCATTATTCTCTTGTAGCGTTACCCATGCTGTTTTAGAGTCTTTTGAAACAGTGATATATTCTGGTTCAATGTCTTTAGCAAAATTTCTTCCAACGCCAAATACTCTCATTCCTTTTCCGGCTAAAACAGTGTATGCACCTTCCCAACTTGTAAAATTTATTGTTTTAACACTATAGTCTTCGGTACTTATGATGGAAATGCTCCCTTCCGGATCAACTGTATACGTATCATTTGGTTCTCCCTCATTTGCAGTTAGGATAAACTTTCCATCAGGAGTGTAAGTGATCATGTCTGGCAACGCGCCAACTTGCACTACTTTGATTTCTGCTAATGTTTTAGTATCGAATATGGCCACTTTGCCGTTGTCTTGCTTGTTTATAGATTCTATTGCGGCTGCTACTCTTCCATTACTAACTGCAACACTATTTACATATCCGCCATAGGGTGCCATGGAGATAGAGGCAACTACTCTGATGGAAGCAGGGTTTGAGAATTCAATAACATCAATCTTGTTGGTTGATCCATTATTAACTGCAAATAATCTTGAAGTTGAGGGATCGAAATCGGTGATCTCAGCTGCACCAGTACCTCCTAGATTCAAAGTACTTATTTCCCTATATGAAGTCAAGTCTTCGTTGACGGCCTCATAAGGAGGAATTTCAATGACACTGGTAGATTCTTTTTTACAGGAAAGCAGTACGACAAGTGCTAAAAAAGGAACGAACTTCTTCATAAACAAATTTTTTGCAAAACTACTTTTCCTCTTGTCCTGCAGTTCCAAATTCCTTTAAGTTAATAATTAATTAATCTGGCCATTTTGATAATAATTTCTTAACGAAAGATCGCTAATTCCGATATATAATTTTCACAATTTGCGCCCAAATTGAAAACCCATGAAACGTATCTGCTTATTTATTCTCTCAATTCTTACGTTCAGCCTTAGTGTATTTTCGCAGGAGACCACTGCTGAAATTCAAGGATTAGTGAGTGACAAAAATGCTTCTGTGCTTGCTGGAGCAACCATTACTGCCATTCATCAACCTACTGGTACAAAGTATGTAACTAGTTCAAGAAAGGATGGAAGGTTTAACTTAGCAAACCTTCGCGTTGGAGGACCTTACCTGGTCACCTGTAGTTTTGTGGGTTACAAAGAAGATAGCAAAGGAGATATATTCTTAATCATTGGACAAACTTACAAAGCTGACTTTTCTTTAGTTTCCTCTACAACAGTATTGCAGGAAGTGACAGTTACTACTTCTCGTCCTGACAAGGTTTTCAATAAATCTAGAACTGGATCTGCCGAAGTAATCAATCGCCAACAAATTGAAAGGCTTCCTACTATTAATAGAAGTATCAATGATTTTACTCGTTTGACTCCCACTGCAAACAGTAATGCCACTTATGGAACAAGCAGCTTCGCTGGAAGACCAAACTCCTACAATAACCTGACTGTAAATGGAGCATCATTCAATAATACTTTTGGATTAGCTGCTGGTTTAGGTGGGCAGACTAACTCACAGCCAATCAGTATAGACGCGCTTGACCAGATTCAAGTTAACATTGCACCTTATGATGTTACATTAGGCGGATTTACTGGAGCAGGGATTAACTCGGTAACCAAGAGTGGTACTAACCAGTTCAAGGCTACTATTTATAATTATACGAAGAACCCTGAGTTGACTGGTTTGAAAGTTGGTAATGTTAAAATCGCAAAGCAACAATTTGATTTCGTAAACCGTGGAGCAAGTGTGGGAGGTCCCATTATTAAAAATAAATTATTCTTTTTCGTGAGCGGCGAGCAAGAAAGAGTAAGCCAACCTGCTACAAGCTTAGTTGCAAGCAGAAATGGTAGCGGCGGTGTAGGTATTTCACAAGCTAAGGCCGAAGATTTGGATGCATTAGCTACTTTCTTGAAAACAAAATATGGGTATAACCCAGGGGCCTATGAAAATTATACTTACAACACATATAGTGACAAGTTGACTTTTCGCTTGGACTATAACATTAGCCCTAAGCATACTTTCAACTTGAATTATTACTATCTAAAATCCTATCGTAATGTGCCTCCAAGTAACAGTGGCGCTCCAACCGGTGGTAGACAGCCTGGTGTTACGGCAATGCCATTTTTCTCCTCTTCCTATATCATCAATAACAATTTCAACATTGTTATTGGAGAGTTGAATAGCCGTTTCAATAATAAGATTTCAAATAAATTGCAAGTAGGAGTTAACCAATTGCGCGATTTTAGAAGCAGTCCTGGCGGTATCTTCCCAATGGTTGACATCATGAATGGCGCAGGTTTATCTTTAACTTCTTTTGGATATGAACCATTCACTGCCTTCAATAAATTAAACACGGATACTTGGCAGTTTAATGATGTTCTTACTTTATATAAGGGTAGACACACTATTTTAATTGGTACACAGAACACCTATAATAAATTTAGAAACGGATTTGCCCCAAGTTATTACGGTGTTTTCCGTTTTAATAGTCTTGCTGATTTCTATGCTAGCGCAAATAATGGAACCGCAAATGCTGCTCGTTATGAATTACGTTATTCTGCTCGGGCTAATGGCGAATTCCCCTACGCAGATGTAGCAGTGACTCAATTAGGTTTCTTTCTACAAGATAAATGGAACATTGCAAAGAATTTTGTTTTGACATACGGTTTAAGAGCCGATGTGCCGATTTTCAAACAAAATTTTATTGCGAATAAGAATGCAGATGCATTGTCCTTCAGGAATGGCATCAAAATTCAAACTGGACTACCACCAGCAACAAATATTTTATGGTCTCCACGACTTGGTTTTAATTGGGATGTTAATGATGATAAAACCACACAGGTGCGTGGAGGTATTGGAGTTTTTGCAGGACCACCACCATTTGTATGGATAAGCAATCAGGCAAGTAACAACGGGGTAGATTTTGGTTCATTTGTAAGAACTACACCAACGGCATTTAGTCCTGATGTTAATTTTTACCGCCCTGCTAATGCTGCAGCAAATACAAGCTATAATCTTGCTTTCACTGATCAAAACTTCAAGTTTCCTCAGTTATTCAGAAGCAATATCGCAATTGACCAAAAGATTTTTGCTGACATCACAATGACGTTGGAAGCAATCTTTAGTAAGGATTTGAATGCAGTGTATCACCAAAATGTTAACCTGCCTGCCACTCGTGTTGCTTTAGTTGGAGTTGATACAAGACCTCGCTTCACCTCACCTCAAATTTATAGCGGAGCTGGGGGTGTTTCTGCAACTAATCCAAATATTAGTGATGCTATCCTTATGACAAACACTAACAAGGGATACACTTACAATGCAACGCTTCAGTTACAACGTAATGTTAAGAACCTTTACACAATGGTTGCCTACTCATTTGGAGATAGCCGTTCTGTAAATGATGGTGGATCTATCGCACAATCAATTTGGCGAGATCGTTTCATTAGCAATGATCCTAATGATGACGTTTTATCTTATTCTAATTTCTATCAGCCTCACCGTGTAGTTGCTGCAGCTAATTATCGTTTTGAATACGCTAAAAAGTTTGCCACTTCAATCGGTTTCACTTTTGAAGCTGCAAATGGTGGAACTGCAAACTATACTTACAACGGTGATTTGAATAATGACAACCAAGTATCTAATGATTTGATCTACGTACCACGCAGCATTAACGAAATTGTACTTGAGGGTGTAAGTGCAACTGATACACGTAGCGCGGATGTAATTTGGGGACAACTCAACAGCTATATCAATCAAGATCCCTATTTGAGCACTCGTCGTGGTCAATACGCTGAAAGAAATGGGCTCTTATTGCCTTTTTACAAGAGACTTGATTTGAATTTTACACAAGATGTAATGCAGAAAGTGGGTAAGACTAATCATACTATTCGCTTCTCTTTAGACATCTTTAATTTTGGTAATTTATTAAATAAGAACTGGGGTATTTACAGAATCCCCACACGTGCTGCAGGTTTGTTAAACTTCAAACGAATTGAGACAGTTGGGTTAAATACTGGTAAGCCAGTATTTAGCTTCCCTTATCTTGATGCAGCTAATCAGATTCCATTGACAAACACATTCCAAAATAGTACTTCTCAAGCCTCTAGATGGCAAATTCAAGTTGGAGTGAGATATCTCTTCAATTAATATTTTAACCGGATTTAGTAAGGGAGGCCCGCAACGGCCTCCCTTTTTTATTCTTTAATGGGAATTGTGCTATTTTTAGCTCATCCACACATTTTTAATTATGACAACTCCCTTTGATCGCCTCATCGCAATCATGAATGATCTGCGCGAAAAATGTCCCTGGGACCAAAAGCAAACCTATGAGTCGTTACGCCAATTAACTATTGAGGAAACCTATGAATTGGCAGATGCGATCACAGAGGGTAATTCAAGTGCTTTAAAAGAGGAGCTGGGAGATTTGCTTTTGCATATTGTATTTTATGCAAAAATTGCCAGTGAAAAGAGTCAATTTGATATCAATGATGTGATTCACGGTATTTGTGAAAAACTAATTGCTCGTCACCCGCATATTTATAGCGATGTGAAAGTTGAAAATGAAGAGGATGTCAAACGCAATTGGGAAAAGCTGAAGATGAAAGAAGGAAAAAAGTCGGTGTTAAGTGGTGTTCCTGTTAGCTTGCCTGCTTTGGTCAAAGCAATGCGCTTACAGGAAAAGTCTAAGCAGGTCGGCTTTGAATGGGAAAGTGCAGGGCAGGTGTGGGAGAAAGTAGAAGAGGAGTTAGCCGAGTTAAAAGTTGAAATAGATGCGATGGAATCGGTTTCGGTGGAGCAGGATGCTGCTGCGCTTAAAAAGAAAGTTGAGGAAGAATTTGGAGACTTACTATTCTCGCTTGTAAACTATGCTCGCTTCTTAAATATAGATCCTGAAAACGCGCTGGAGAGAACGAATAAAAAGTTTATCAATCGATTTCAGCTAATGGAGCAAGAAGCGCAAGGTAAAGGCAAGAAACTGGCAGATATGACACTTTCTGAAATGGATGCAATCTGGAATCAAATCAAGCATCTTTCTCAAAAATGATCCCTCTAAAAGGCCTACCTTTGCCCCGCTAAAAACGAGGAGATCGCTTCATGAAGCACATTAGAAATTTCTGCATTATTGCTCATATTGATCACGGTAAGTCAACTTTAGCTGACAGGCTACTGCAGGTTACTAATACCATCTCTGAGCGAGATATGATGGACCAGGTGCTGGATGATATGGATCTGGAGAGGGAAAAGGGGATTACTATTAAAAGCCATGCTATTCAGATCAATTACAATTATAAAAATGGCGAGGAGTATATTCTCAATTTGATTGACACCCCAGGGCACGTAGACTTTAGTTATGAGGTAAGCCGTGCCTTAGCTGCCTGCGAAGGGTGTTTACTTTTAGTCGATGCTACTCAGGGTATTCAAGCGCAGACAATCAGTAACTTATATCTTGCAATTGAAAATAATCTTGAGATCATTCCGGTCATCAATAAGATCGACATGGATGGGGCAATGATTGAGGAAGTAGAGGATCAGATTGTGGATTTGATTGGCTGTAAAAGGGAAGATATTTTAAGGGCCAGCGGTCGAACCGGTCTTGGTGTAGAGACAGTGCTAGAAGCCATTGTTGAACGAATACCTGCACCTGTTGGCGATCCCGCAGCTCCTTTACAAGCCCTGATTTTTGATTCCGTTTTTAATTCGTTTCGAGGTATTATCGTTTACTACCGAATTTTAAATGGTTCTATTAAAAAAGGAGACCTCGTTAAGTTCGTTTCCACCGGACAAGAGTACAATGCCGACGAAATTGGAATCTTGAAGCTCAAGATGACCGAAAAAAATCAGGTCAACACCGGTGATGTAGGCTATATCATTACAGGAATAAAAAATGCCAAAGAAGTAAAAGTTGGAGATACAATCACTTTAGCAGCGAACCCTAGTCCTGATGCTATCAAAGGGTTTGAAGAAGTTAAGCCAATGGTATTTGCAGGTATCTACCCCGTAAATACAGATGACTTTGAAGAGCTGAGAGACTGTATGGATAAATTACAGCTCAATGATGCTTCTCTTACGTTCGAATTAGAAACTTCACAGGCACTTGGGTTTGGATTTCGTTGCGGATTCTTGGGTATGCTCCACATGGAGATCATTCAGGAGCGTTTGGAGCGTGAGTTCAATCAAACAGTAATTACAACTGTACCTAACGTTAGTTTTATAGCTACCACCACAAAAGAGGAGGTTGTAGTTGTAAATAATCCCACTGAATTTCCTGATCCGGTAAAAACGGACCACATTGATGAGCCTTTTATCAAAGCACAGATCATCACGAAGCCTGAGTATATTGGAAATATCATGACATTATGCTTGGGAAAGAGAGGGATACTTATTAATCAGCATTATTTAACACCAACCCGTGTTGAGTTAATTTTTGAAATGCCTCTGACAGAGATCGTTTTTGATTTCTATGATAAGTTGAAGTCCCAAACACGTGGCTATGCTTCCTTTGACTACCATCCGATTGGATATCGTGAAAGTGATATTGTAAAGATGGATATTCTACTAAATGGAGACAAAGTGGACGCGCTCTCTGCTTTGATCCACAGAAGTCGTGCCCAAGATTTTGGAAGAAAACTGTGTGAAAAGTTAAAAGAATTGCTACCGCGCCAACAATTCCAGATAGCGATTCAAGCTGCAATTGGTGCAAAAGTAGTAGCGAGGGAAAATATTTCTGCTATGCGTAAAGACGTAACTGCTAAATGTTACGGGGGCGATATTAGTCGTAAGCGTAAATTATTAGAAAAGCAAAAAGAGGGTAAAAAGCGGATGCGCCAAATTGGAAACGTAGAAGTACCGCAAGAAGCCTTCCTGGCTGTTTTGAAATTGGACGATTAGTTTTTCTTTTCAAAAAGAGGGATTTCCCTAGGCGCTTGCCCGTCTCTTAATTTCTGGGTAAATACTTTGTTGATGTGTATCCATTTACCTTTTTCCCACCGAAAGCCTTCCTGATCACCGTCTGGAACATAGGTCCATTTATGCGCAGAATCATCGTTTTCGGATATTAAATGATCCATTAAAATCAGATCCATATCAGGAATATAGTTGAGGAGAACGCGTGCATTTTTCTTGTATTCTAGTTGGATTCTATATTTAGCAGGAGCCGGGATACTGTCTCTCTCGTAACTAAAAAAAGGGCCTCCAAAAATGGGTTCTCCCTGCTGAGAAAAGTGAAGCACTTCCATCCATTTAATCGTACTCATTGCATTGTTGGCATCAATTCCAAATAAGGTATAAAAAGGCTTGCCTTGATATTCTTTTTTGATAACGTTGTAGTACGTTGCACCAACCCAATTTTTTGTAGAACGAACCGAATCTTCCGGATGATCAGTAAACTCTGATGCGTCTCTCAACGGATATAACTTTAAAGCGCCATTTTTTGTATTCATCTGTATAGCACCCCGTTGTCTGCAGTAATAATCATCATATTGTAAATTCCACGTAATGATTCTAAAGCTAGAGTCAGGCGCGTACAACTTTGCAACTCCTTTTACAGAATCGAAAGGATAATAAAATGAAAAGGGGGTCTGTAGGGCCCTTACAAGCGTACGGGTGAATTGACTATCTGCAATCATCCGGTCTTCAGTCAAACTATCTGTGTTTAAATAATAGGCAAATTCTTTTAAAGTGTCTTGGTGTGCCTCTAACTTTTTTATGGATGCGGGAAAGAGTGGAGTTTTGTTTTGGGAGTAAACAATACTGTTAAATCCTAAAACTGACATAAAAATGAACGCGTAAATTAATTTCATAGTTAGTTCATTTTTTGGGAGAGCTCCATAATGGTGTTAATCATAGTTGACCAGTCGTATTTTTTCTTTTCCTCAACAATACCTGCATGGAAGAAGTCGACCCCTTTTTCATAAAAACGAATAATTGCATCAGCTATTGCGTTTGGAGTAGGTGCACAAACAAGTCCAACTCCTTCGTTAGGTACCATTTCAGGAAGCCCTCCAACATTGGTAACAATCATTGGCTTTTCAAAGTGAAAAGCGAGGGGAGTAACGCCACTTTGAGTAGCATTTCGGTAGGGTTGCACCACTACATCGGCAGCACAGAGGTAATTAGCAATCTCCGAATCGGCTATAAAGTGGCTATCTAGTCTTACTGATTGGTTCAACTTATTTTCTTCTATGAATGCTAAGAAAGGTTCCTTTTTTTCATAGAACTCTCCAGCAATGAGAAGCTTAATGTTTTGCTCTTTAATGCGAGAATCGCACATGGCCTCTAGGAGTAGATCCAAGCCTTTGTATTTTCTAATAAATCCAAAGAATAAAATCACTTTTTCAGATGGACTGATACCCAGTTTTTCCCTTGCACTACTTTTAGAAACAGGGTTGCCAAAGTGATCGTATAAAGGATGCACCGTACGTTGAACAGGTTTATTGCTGACTAGTGATTTTAAGTCTGTTTCCACGGTTTTACTCATGGCAATAAAGGCATCACAACTGTTGAAAAAGTAGCTAGAAAAAATACGGTCACCCGGTCTTTTTTCATGCGGGATTGCATTGTCAGCAATACAAATGATTTTAGTTTCTTTTCTTTTTATAATCCTAAGAATTGTCCCTAAGCAGGGTCCCATAAAGGGGATCCAAAAACGAACTACTACCAGTGATGGTCTTCTTTTTCGAATGGCCTTCCCTACACGTATCCAGTTGAATGGATTAATGGAATTGATTACGGAGTGAATTGTAAGATTTGGAGGGGCGGGGCTAGTAGAGAATTGAGTTTTTCCAGGAAATAAAAAAGAAGGGTATTGAAGAGAGAATGACCAAATTTCACAAGAGTGACCACTCTCCTGAAAAGCAGTTGCTAATCGTTCATTAAAGCTAACAATGCCTCCTCCCCGAAGCGGGTGCGCCGGTCCTATAATAAAAATGCTACCCATTAAAGTCCGGTTTGGGTTTCGATCAAGTAGTGGTTGCGCGTGGAAGAGTTGCGAGCAATCAATTCACCTAAATAGCCAGCTAAAAATAACTGCATGCCAATCATGATCAATGTCAATGCTATATAAAACCCTGGGCGATTGGTGAGTGCAAAATCGGAATCAACAATTTTTGATATGATCAAGTATGTTGAAACAAAAAAACCTGCTAAAAAGCAAACAGATCCCCACAGCCCAAAAAAGTGCATGGGACGTTTAGAAAATCTACCTACAAAGGTGATCGATAATAAATCCAAAAATCCATTGATAAAACGGTCCCAGCCAAATTTGGATACACCATGCTTTCTCTTTCTGTGTTCAACTACTTTTTCGCCAATCTTTTTGTAGCCAGACCATTTTGCGAGTACGGGAATATAGCGATGCATTTCACCATACACTTCAATGCTTTTCACTACATTTTTTCTATAGGCTTTTAGTCCGCAGTTAAAATCATGCAAAGCAATCCCTGACATTTTTCGCGTCACTGCATTAAAAAACTTGGAGGGAATGTTCTTTGTAAAAGTATTATCGTATCTAATTTTTTTCCATCCACTTACCAAATCATATCCACCATTCAGAATCATTGTACGCATCTCTGGTATTTCTTCTGGAGAGTCCTGCAAGTCGGCGTCCATTGTAACAACAATGTCTCCTTGTGCAGCTGTAAAACCTACTTGTAGTGCAGCCGACTTTCCATAATTCCGTTGGAACTTTATTCCCTTGACATTCGAATTACGCTCCCGTAGTGATTCTATAACAGCCCATGAATTGTCGGTACTGCCATCGTCAATATAAATTACTTCGTACGTGGTTTTCTCTCGTTGCATTACCTGCTCAATCCACTCGGTTAGCTCAGGTAGTGAATCGGCTTCATTTAATAGGGGGATGACAATCGAAAGGTCCATTATTTTTTTTGTAGGGTCAATAGAAGTGAGCTAATGGCTGTCACTAACGCACCTGCCATCAAATATCCGAAAATTGAGCGGGAAACCAGCGCTGTGGCATATCCCTCTTTGTAGAGTTTAACATCCTGTTCTATCTCTGCAGGGGTCTTATTTTGCTCTTTTTCAAGAAGGGCTTTAAAAGCTATTGCAGATTGTTCACGCAACTCGGGATAAAAATGTGCAAAGGCATAGGTAAAAATGGCCATTACGAGCGTAATTAATATGAAATGCCTAAAACCCATTTGAAAATAATCTCCAAACTTTAAGTTGGAATCTCGTCTCAATAACAGGGTGAATGAAATACTCAATGCAAAAACAAGGTATACCAATAGCTGTGTTAGGTTAGGGGATAGTAAATTATTATTAAACCCAACCCAGCTTATAATAGCCATTAGTAAAGCAGTAAGTAGCGCACCTATGAATTTATTCCCAATCATACTATAATAGTAATTGCATTTGGGTGTAGGGTGCCAAGTACTTTTCCCTTCAGCTCTTTTCCAAAAAATGGCGAGTTTTTCGAATGCGACTTAGTTTTTTCACTCGAAGGAGTCCAGGTCAAGGTTGGATCGAACAATGTAAATCGAACTGGCTCTTTTTCTTGAATGACGGGGATACTTAGCCCAAATATTTTTCTTGGGTTAATCGAGAGTAACTCCACTGTACGTTGCGGTGTTAACCCTTCTACACAAGTATTGGTAACGGCGTAAGCGGTTTCCAGCCCAATCATTCCATATTGTGCATTTTCAAATTCTACTTTTTTACTATCTGATTCATGCGGAAGGTGATGGCTGGCGATACAGTCCACCAGTCCTTCTGCTACTGCGTTTTGTAATGCTTTTCGATCTGCTGTAGTTCGAAGTGGAGGATTTACTTTAAGATTTGTATCGTAGCTAATCAAATCTTCTTCACTAAAAAAGAGGTGATAGGGCGTCACGGAGCAGCTAACGCTGTTTCCGGTTTTTTTGGAGGCACGAATCATATCTAATGAAGTGGCCGTACTCAAAGCAGTGAGATGAAGTTTTGATTCTGCATATTGACAAAGTGCAATGTCTCTGGCTACTATTAACTCTTCGCCGATAGTTGGTTTTCCGGGTAATCCTAATTGAGTGGAAGTGATTCCTTCATTTACTAAACCACTTGGATTAATACTGTGATCATCGGGTAATTGCACCACCACCGCATCAACTGCTTTTACATATTGCAGTGCTTTAATAAGTAATCCTGCGGATTGCACACATCGTAAGCCATCCGAAAATGCAAGTGCGCCATTTGCTTTCATATCATACATCTCTGCGAGTTCTTTTCCATCATTATTTTTTGTGATTGCTCCTATTGGATGTATGGTGCAAGAAAGATGTTGGCTTTTATGTAAAATGTATTCAACTCCTGCCTTATTGTGAATGACTGGGTTTGTGTTAGGGATAATCAACACATCTGTAAATCCACCAGCGGTAGCGGCAGCAGCCCCAGTTTCTAGTGACTCTTTGTGCTCATATCCAGGGTCTGCAAAATTTGCAAACGTATCAACCCATCCTGGTGAGATGCACAGGCCTGGACTAGATACAATTTTGTCTGCTGTATCTTCTTTTACAGATCCAATTTTGGAAATAATCCCATTTTCTATGAGGATGTCTACTTTTTTGCCGTTGAAAGCAGAGTGGGGGTCAACGACAAGAGCTTGCTTAATGAGGAGCTTCATTAAGGTTCAAAGTTACAGCTTGCCTTCCGTTCCAAAAAATCTGGAAAAATGCGCTAAATTTGCCCTCCCCTGGACATTTCCATTGGAGCGGGACGTAGCGCAGCCCGGTAGCGCACTTGCATGGGGTGCAAGGGGTCGCTAGTTCGAATCTAGTCGTCCCGACCAACCATAGGCCTTGACTTTTGTCAGGGCCTATTTTTTAACTGGATTTACCTTGATAATGATTAAACTAAAGCCTATTTTAAGATTCTGTTAGAGCGATACTTTATGAAATTCAATAAAACGACACGCACACTGCTTTTGGGGGCCAACATCTGGTACTTTGGTGAGGGAATGATTGGGCCTCTGTATGCGATTTTCGCTGAAAAAGTGGGTGGTGATATACTTGATATCACCTGGGCGTGGTCGGCATACCTGGTTTGTACGGGATGTTGTTATATTCTTTTTGGTCGCCTATTTAACCGAAAAAAGTATAAAGTTCAAATGATGATTTTTGGCTACACATTAAACGCATTGCTAACCTTTGGTTATTTGCTGGTGGATAATCCGTTTAAGCTTTTCTTAGTTCAAGTGGGGTTGGGTATCGCTGAAGCTATTGGAACGCCTCTTTGGGATTCTTTGTATGCTTCAAGTCTGACCGAAGAACAAGACACCTATGCATGGGGGTTATCAACCGGGCAATCTCAAATTGTTTCTGGTGTCGCTTTTGGAATGGGTGGTTTGATGACTTACTATTACTCGTTCAATGTATTATTCGTGGTAATGGGATTAATTCAATTGTTAGCGGCTATAGTTACTTTACAATTGTTAAAGAGACCAATTAGTTAGTTATTTTTTATATTTGAATAATAAATTATTTTATGAAAATGATACGCTTTTCCCTGTTGTTTCTCTCTCTTATCTTATTGCAAGAGAGTAAGGCTCAATATGAGTTCAAAATTATCACCACTGTTGAATCAATTATACCAAGTGGCTTAGGTCGTTCTCGTTTAATCGAAAATACTGGTGCTGTTAATGCTGATGATTTAACCACCGAACGTAAAGATGGTACCGACAGCCGTCAGGGTAGTGTAAAACGCTCTGATGTAAAAATTGATGAATTGAATGAAACTAAGCTTCTTAATTTTTTCAATTTTGGCGGCATTAATTTTAGAAATATTGCTTCCAATGATGCTGTGATAACATCTAAATTAAATTCTCTAACAAAAGATGGATGGGAGTTGGCCTATGTTACTTCTGCGGTTGAGAGTAACGGTGGTAAAGATGATGGTGAAGGTATATTTATTACACGCTTCATTTTTCGTCGTTCATTGACAGCCAATAAGAAATAAGAGAGCGTCTCTCTCCCTACTTATAAATGAATACAAATGCCACTATTGCTGCTAAGCAGGTGTTTACTGGGCATGACTGGTTTATAGATCATACCATTCGGGTAGAAAATGGAATTGTAAAATCAATTACTCCTTCTACCAAACCTGCAGAAGTAGATATCGTTGCTCCTTCTTTTATTGACCTCCAGTTATATGGTGCTGGAGGTTTTTTATTTTCAGCGTACCCAACAACCAATACGCTCGAGGTAATCCATCAGCATTGTTTAGCAAGTGGCACAGCTTATTTTATGCCGACCCTTGCAACTAATTCCAATGCTGTTTTTAAAGCGGGTATACTGGCAATAAAATCCTACTGGGAAAGTGGAGGAAAAGGATGTTTGGGATTGCATGTAGAAGGCCCATGGATCAGTCCAGAGAAAAGAGGAGCTCATGATCTTGCATTTATTCATTCGCCGGAATGGGATGAAGTAAAGGAGTTGCTAGAGGTTGAGCCAGGAGTAGTAAAAATGATAACCCTTGCCCCTGAGGTCTGTAGTCAAGAAGTGATTCAGTTTTTAAATCAAAAAGGGGTAGTTATCTCTGCAGGTCATTCTGCAGCCACCTATGAGCAGGCAATGAATGGATTTTCACAGGGTATAAAATGCGTCACTCATCTTTTTAACGCCATGTCTCCACTTCAACACCGGGCACCTGGTTTAGTAGGGGCTACGCTTCATCACAAGCATGTGATGGCAAGTATTATACCCGATGGGTATCATGTGGATTGGTCTGTTATTTCAATTGCACATCAGGTGATGGGAGATCGTCTTTTTGTTATTACCGATGCTGTCACCAATGCAAATTCTGGGCCTTATCAGCACAAATTACGAAATGATCATTATGTTGCTAATGGAGTGCTAAGTGGTTCTGCATTGAATATGTTGCAGGCCTTTAACAACTTGATAAATAAGGCTTCGCTGCCATTGGAGGCGGCAATGCGTCTTTGTACAATTAATCCTGCGCGCGCCATCGGTATGGAAAAAGAAATTGGATGCATAGAAGTTGGAAAGCCTTTTCAGGGTATTTTATTAAACGCAAAAAAGGAGTCTTTTTATCTAACTCAACAACCATGACTGAAGCTAGAAAAGAAAAGTTGTCGCAGGTCATTCAAAATAGACAATTTGATTTAACGATTGTGTTGGAAAATGTTTTTGACCCCCATAACATTTCTGCTGTTATGCGAACTTGTGATGCCGTTGGGGTTCAGGAGCTATTTATTTTGAATACAAAAATTCCTCGACACAAGAAATGGGGTGCGCGAAGTTCTTCTAGTGCAGCTAAATGGTTGACAATTCATCAGTACGACGACGCCGATTGTTGCTTTGAGGCAGTCCGCAAACGTTACTCGCGTATTATAACAACTCATCTGTCAAGTGATGCTACCTCCCTTTATTCACTCGATTTAGCACAACCTGCCGCCCTTGTTTTTGGGAATGAACATAGTGGAGTTAGTGAAGAAATCAGACTGAAAGCTGATGGTAATTTTATTATTCCACAAGTGGGAATTATCCAGTCATTGAATATTAGTGTTGCTTGTGCGGTAACCTTATATGAGGCCTATCGACAGAAAGAAAAGGCGGGTCACTACGGAGAAGATTCACGCATAACTAATCCCGGCCGCGAGCAATTATTAAACGAGTGGGGTGTTGATCAATTATCCTAAAGGTCAACAGAAATTTCTTTTCTTTCCGCTTGAAGGGCATAGATACTTACATTCAATTCAAACCCAATTAATAGAATAAGTGAGTTGATGAAAATAAGTATCATAATAATTAGAACGGTGCTAATGGAACCATATAACTGGTTGTAGTGTGAAAAATTTGCCACCCACCAGGATAAAGCTCCCGAAGTAATCAGCATTAATCCGGTAGCTAGAATTGACCCAGGATTAATGAGTTTCCATTTCTTATGCACAGAAGGAGCCAGCTTATAGATAAATGAGATACAAGAAAAGAATAAAAGAAAAATAACAATCCACCGTAGGTTCGCAATTAATGCTAATAAGTTGGCATTTTGAATACCAAGCCATTTTAAAACCACTTCGCGGGCTATTAATGCAAGTAAGGAACTGATAACAAAAAAGTATAAGAGTAAGGTGAGTTGAATCGCTGCAGTTCTGCGTTGCCAGTTTTTACGTTTTTTGAATCCAGCATAGTTTTTGTCAAAGGACCGCATAATGCCCATCATCGCATTGGAAGAAAAGTATAACGAAAGAATGAATCCAAATGAAAGGAGTCCATTGCGAGGGTTATTGATAAAATCTTTTAAGAATCCAATCAAAACAGCATTATTCTTTTCTCCCGGAATGATATCTCTAATCAAACTATATAACTCACCTTGGAATGTTGTGGTAATGGGAAGGTGGGGGATGAGTGTAAACAGAAAAATAATGGCGGGTGGAATTGCCATAACAAAATTAAAGGCAATTGCAGAGGCACGCTCAGTCATGCCAATGGTCTGTACTTGCTTTATGAAAAACTCAACAACATTATAGATTGGAACTCCTGAAAATCCAGGCAGGGTAGTTGATCGGCTTTTTTTTAATATTCTTGCTATTAATTTATTTGAAGCCAGCCTGTCTTTTATTCTTGTTAGGTTGTTCATTGGATTCTCTTCATTTGCTCATCATGGAAAAGTTTTACATAGCGTTGATGCTCTTTATACGTTGATGTGAAAATTGTCGATCCGTCAAATTTCCAGCTCGCTACAAAAAAAAGAAAGTCTGTTTCTGGGGCATCTAATACTGCTTGCATCGCATGGATAGAAGGGGTGCAGATTGGACCGGGCGGCAATCCGGTATTTTGATAGGTGTTATAAGGTGAATTCAGCGAAAGATGGCCATACATGATTCGGTTCAACCTGAAGTTTCGTGTTACATACTTCACAGTTGGATCTGCCTGTAATTTCATTCCGATTTTTAAACGATTTAAATAAGTGCTAGCAATTTTAAACCGATCTTCTTTATTATTGGTCTCCTCTTCTACAATCGAAGCAAGGGTTGATACTTCTAGTGGGCTTAATCCTTTTTTAGTTGCTTTTTCAATGTTTGCTGCAGTCCAAAATTGAGTCCAGCTTTGGTGAAAGCGGGTTAAGATTTGATGAGGTGATTCAGACCAGCTAATTTCAAAGGTAAGTGGCATCACGATCGATAACACTTGGTTCGTATCCACCTTAAAGGAAGCTAAAGAGTCTTTGCTTCGTAAGTACGAGAGTATTTCAATTGAGTCTGTTTTGCTGTCTATTTTTTCTCCAATAAGTCCAGCGAGTTCCTCTTTTGTTCTTACCTTATTGATTACTAATTTGACAAGTGATTGTTTACCATTTTTCAAATTTCTGATTAACTGAAAAACGCTCATTCCCTTGTTGATCTTATATCTTCCTGCCTTTACTTTGTTTACGTCTCCCAATTTTAGCAATAGTCTGGCCCAGCGAGTGGTAGAAAGAATTGAATCTTGTTGAAGTTGATTTATTAAATCTTCTCTGTTAACGGAATTGGGTAAATAAAAATAGCTGGCTTGACGATAGTTAATCGTAGGGCCAAAAATGCCCCACCCAGTCCATATTGCACCGAGGCATAAAACTGTAAAAAGGAGTAACGCTATTTTTTTCATTTGTTGTCTCCAATTTAATAAAAAACCCCACGTAATTGTGGGGTTTAAGAATTATTTCGGAATGAATTACTTGATAGGTTGTGCTGGCGCTGCAGGAGCTGGCAAACTTTGAGTTGAGGCTGCTGGAGCTTGAGCAGGCACTGTTAATGCGCTAGCTTCTTTTGCACGTTGACTTTCTGTGGAAGTAGAGCCACCTTGAATAAAGAAAACAGAGAATAGACATAGTACTGCTACAACTGCTCCAAAAATCCAAGTACCTCTTTCCAATACATCTGTGGTTTGTTTTACACCCATGAATTGAGTGCTAAAGCCAGCAATATTGCCGGATAATCCACCGCCCTTGGGATTCTGTACTAAAACAAAAAAGCCAAGTAGTAGGGCGGCGATTGTGATCAGAATAACAAATAAAATAACCATATTTTTCAGTTTAACTCTTTAATTCTGTCTGCAAAATAAGCACTTTTTGAGGGGTCCAACAAACTTAATTTGTGCAACACTTCTTTGGCTTTGTTGATGTTCCCTTGCTTGATCCAGATGTCAGCCATCGCTTCAGTAATAACATCGTCTTGGCTTAAAGAATGACTGGCTAATTGTTGAACTTTCTTTTCTTCCAGTGGGTTAACAGTCTTTCCTATTTCTGATAAAGGTAATTTTTTCATCTCCTTTATCCACTCGGTGAAGCTTTTGAGCTGTTGCCCAAATTTATCAGTTGGTTTTTCTTCTGCCTTGAATTGTATGCCCTGTGATGCAAAATAGTCAATGGTGTGATAGGGCTCAAATAGCAGGTCACTTTTGCCGGAGGTAGACTTACTCGAGAGGGTATTTATTCCGGCTGCATCAACCTTTTCGCTATTGGACTCTAATAAAAAATTTAACCATAGGGCAGAGGGAAAAAACAGGGATGCTTTTTCATACGCATCTTCCCAGGCAGGATCCATTGTATCCTTCAATTTTTTTACAAGAAGTAAATGAGCGGTGGCAAGCCAGGGGTAATCAGCACATAATTGTCGGATTGACGAAAGCGTACATTCTTCGACAGATTTTTTGCCAAGTAAAGGAAGGGTAATAGATGAAAAATGATTTGACATATGTGCTTACCAATTCGAAAATACTTTATTAAAAATATCGTCCGCTAATGTTCGTATTAATTCATCTCCTAGGCTTGCTTCTGCGGCTTGAACGGTTAAGCTTCCTTTGAACTCAAAACTCCTGCTTACATCTACTTTTCGCGACTCCTCCGATTTTCTATCATATACTGTAAGTTGTAAGCTTACTGTTAGCCTGTTATTAGCCGATTGCTGCCCGGCAATTGCTGAGGTGGTAAAAATATATTGCGTGATTACTCCACTAATCTCCCAGTCGGCATTATTGTTAGTTTGTGTTAGTCTTGTTTGTGCTACAATTTTCTGTCTTACTTTATCTGTTAAACGTGGGCTAAGCTGGGGGTTGATGTAACTTGCTCTGTTCTCAATAAAATTTACTTTGACAGTTTTAATGGAGTCAGGCACGGACGCGTCGCTAAAACGGTATACCCCGCAGCTTGAAATAAAAAACTGCATGCTCACTGCTAAAAAGGCAGTTATAAAGAGAGGCGATAAATAGTTAGTCAAGGATTTCATTCTTCAATATCGTATTCTTTTAATTTTCTGTAAAGAGTTCTTTCGCTAATTCCCAAATCTAATGCTGCATCTTTACGTTTCCCCTTATGTTTTTTCAATGCTTTTAGAATTAGCTCTTTTTCTTTTTCCATGATATTCAAACTCTCATCAATTTCCTCATGTTCTTGGATGGCTGTTGTAGTGGTGGGAAATCCGGCATGTAAAACAGGAACAGAGGAAGCGCTCCCCAAGGGTGTTACAGAAGTGGGGAGTGAGGGTGCAATTGGTGTGATCAATTCAGTGCCTGTTGCGTTTATTTCATGCAGTTTTCCTGCTAATTGCGGATAGGATGCGGCCAGATCAGGGTTTTGAACTAGTTCGACAAAAAGTCTTTTTAACTCTGTTACATCCTTTTTCATATCGAAAAAAAGTTTGTAGAGAATCTCTCTTTCGTTGGAAAATTCAGGTTGTGTAGTAGCAGAGCTACTGAGTGCAGGTAGCCGATTAGAAGAGTAGGGCTGTAAAAATTTCTTTAATTGTTCTGCTGTAATCAGCTTATCCGTTGATAGGACTGAAATTTGTTCAGCTATATTTTTTAATTCTCTGACATTACCCGGCCAGGGGTAATTAATCAATACTTGTCTTGCCTCCTCGTCTAACTGTACTGAGGCAGTTTTGTATTTATTGGCAAAGTCGGCTGCAAATTTTCTAAATAATAAATGAATGTCTTCAGGCCTGTCATGGAGAGAGGGTACTCGAATGGGGACAGTGCTTAATCGGTAATAAAGATCTTCTCTAAACTTCCCATTTTGTACTTGTTGCAGTAATTCTCTGTTGGTTGCGGCAACTACCCGAACATCTGTTTTTTGAACTTTAGAAGAACCCACTCTGATATATTCTCCTGTTTCTAAAACCCGCAATAGACGGGCTTGTGTTCCCAAGGGCAGTTCTCCTATTTCGTCTAAAAAAATAGTTCCTCCATTTACAGTTTCAAAATAGCCTTTTCGAGCTTCTGTCGCTCCAGTGAAAGAACCCTTTTCGTGTCCAAATAGCTCTGAATCGATTGTTCCTTCTGGAATAGCTCCACAATTGACAGCAATAAATGGGTTGTGTTTACGGGCTGACAAGGAGTGAATGATTTGAGAAAAAACTTCTTTACCAACTCCGCTTTCTCCGTTAATCAAAACCGTTAAATCGGTAGCTGCAACTTGTTCGGCTACCTGAATAGCGTAATTCAATACAGGCGAATTGCCAATAATGTTGAAACGATTTTTTATGTTTTGAATATCCATTTTTCTAGTTGTTCAATTAAGACAGAAAGATTTCACCTCGAAGGGTGGCTTGCGTACATTCAGTAATTTGTACAGTAACAAAATCTCCTTTTTTATGCGATAGATTTGTTTTTGGAAATACAACCACTTTGTTATGGCTGGTTCTGGCTTTCCATTCCTGTTCATTCTTCTTACTATCTCCCTCAATCAGTACTTTATATTTTTTCCCAATTTCTTTCTGATTGCTTTCCAACGAAAGTTGATTTTGTAATGCAACTATTTCTTGTAATCTTCTTTTTTTAGTTTCTTCAGGTACATCATCTTGATAGCGTCTGGCAGCTAATGTGCCTGGGCGCTCACTATAAAAGAACATATAGGAAAAATCGTATTTGCTGTAGCGCATTATTGAGAGTGTGTCTTCATGATCACTTTCCTCTTCTGTACAGAAACCAGCAATAATATCTGAGCTAATACCGCAGTCTGGGATAATGGATCTTATTCTGTCTACTTTAGCCATGTACCACTCACGTGTATAAGTGCGATTCATCAATTGTAAGATGCGACTAGAGCCGCTTTGAACAGGCAGGTGAATGTAGTTGCAAATATTTTCATACTTCGCCATGGTGTAAAGCACCTCGTCTGTAATATCCTTGGGATGTGAAGTAGAAAATCTGACCAGTAGATTAGGAGAGATCTGCGCTACTTTCTCTAATAGGTTGGCAAATGTTACTACCGGTGCATCTGGTTGCGTTGAAGTGTAATAATAAGAATCTACGTTTTGTCCTAATAACGTGACTTCTTTGTACCCTTTTTCAAAAAGGTCTTTACATTCCTCAATAATACTCTTCCAATCTCTGCTTCTCTCTCTACCTCTGGTAAATGGCACAACACAAAAGGAACACATATTGTTACAGCCTCGCATGATGCTGACAAATGCACTCACGCCATTGCTGTCTAATCGAACTGGTGCAATATCTGCGTATGTTTCCTCTCTGCTTAAAAGTACATTGACAGCTTTTTGTCCACCAGCAGCCTCCATTACTAAAGAGGGTAGTGATCGATAAGCATCCGGACCTACAACAATGTCAACCAGTTTTTCTTCTTCAAGAAATTTCGATTTTAAACGTTCTGCCATACATCCGAGAACTCCAATCAATAATTGTTTATTATTTTTTTTTAGTTTCTTTAATTCAGTGAGTCTTTTGCGCACAGTTTGCTCAGCCTTTTCACGGATAGAGCAGGTGTTGATAAAAATTAAATCTGCTTCTTCAACGTTACGCGTGGCTCCAAATCCTTCTCCTTGAAGAATGGAGGCAACCACCTCGCTGTCTGCAAAATTCATTTGACAGCCATAGCTTTCCACATAAAAGTGGCGAGCGTATTGCGCTTCCCTTGCATGAATAGGGGCGTAGGCTTCTCCCTGTCGGGATTCATCTTGTGTCTTATCAACTAAAAACTGCTCCATTTTCTTTAATTGCGAACCGCAAATATACCAACAGGAAATCGAATATGACAGGATGTCATTCTCCTTTAACGATTTCTGCGCATGAACCAGTTATATTTGACGTCTAAATCGCTGGTTTGAAGCACTTTTTGCTAAACATATCCTTTTTGTTGATGGCCATTACGGTCACTGCGCAAAACAAGGGTTTTTCAGGATTGTTAACTGGAAATGTAGTTGGCGAAAAAGAAAAGGCAATTGAAGGTTGTACAGTTACGGTGGTTAAAATGGGCGATTCCCTAGTAAAGTATCGAACCACCACAGATAAGCTTGGGGAATTTAGGGTTGCAACTATTGCTATTCCAGGATATTATTCTTTGTCCATTTCTTATGTTGGAAGGGCTGGTTTTAGATTAGATAGCATACATTTTAGAGCTGAAAGATTTGATTTCAATATACCTGATATTTTACTGAAGGACAGTAGTTTAGTTGAGTTGAGTCAAGTTGTTATTTATGCCGAGAAGCCATTGATTGAATCTAAAGAAGGTAATCTTACGTTTAATGTAACGGAGTCTGCAAATGCAGCCGGATCAACAGCCAACGAGTTATTGACCCAAGTGCCATTGGTTGCTAAGGATGCCGATGGTAAAATAACGGTGAGGGGAAAAGAACCGCGAATTTTAATTGATGACAAACCAGTTGAGTTAAATCTTCAGCAGTTACAGGATCTGCTGGAGTCAATGCCTGGAAGTTCTATTGAAAAAATTGAAGTGATGACGAATCCTCCTCCACAATATGCCAATGAACAAGGGGGGGTGATAAACATAGTCATGAGGAAAGGAAAAGTTGGGCGTAGTGGCCGCATTGCTTTATCTGCAGGAACCAGGAGTGAGTATAGTGTAAGCGGAAATTTTGCGTATCGAAAAAAAGGATTATCGATTTCAGTGAATGCGGGCTTTGCCATAAATTATTTTAAAGGGGAGGGAAATTCGAGTAGACGTAATCTCTACTTGGATTCATCTAATTATTTTAATACGATTTCTACTAATACAAACAGAAATAGAAGACCCAATAGTCGTGTCAATATAGATTATGAATTTTCAAAGAAAAGTCTTTTGAATTTTGTTTTGCAATTCAATCAAAACAGTTCTGTTCAATATGCTTGGACTCAATTTAGCACACTTAATCGGTTTGATTCATTATGGAAATTAAGTGAAAGAACTACCGGCAGTACCATTTTTTCACTGAACCCCAATGTGAATGTGAACTATACTTACAAACCCCGCAGTGGAGAAACGTATCGCTTTTTTCTTTCATTGAATCCTGGTAAGTCAACGAATGATAAAGACTTTTTTCAATCGTATTTAAAAACAGGGAACTCACTCTTTCGTGCTGACTCTGCGCAACGACAAGAAATTGAGAGCCGTTTGAAGGGAGGCGGTTTTAGGTTTGCTTATGATCGTACTATCCCACAATCTAAACTTTCTATTTCGGCTGGTGCATTTTATAACCAATCG
>Ga0214923_10002402_pt1 | contig 25032 bp, 18 predicted proteins | sample LL1510_MetaG_FD_177993 | JGI IMG/M metagenome (GOLD analysis project Ga0214923, IMG submission 177993) | Freshwater microbial communities from Lake Lanier, Atlanta, Georgia, United States - LL-1510 | ecosystem: Environmental > Aquatic > Freshwater > Lake | place: USA: Georgia | collected...
ATGAACATAAAATATCGAGAATATTACGTGATAGAATGAAAATAATAAGAGTAAAAGGATATAAATTAACAGATAAATTAATAATAACAAGAAATTACATAATTCCGCGATTAATAAAGCAGATAGGTTTAGATGATACAAAGATAATGTTTAAAAATAAAGTTATTGAATACATGATAGAAAATTACACGAATGAAGGTGGAGTGAGAAAGATAAAAGAATTATTAAATGATATACTATTAGAAATAAATTTAAGAAAATTAGAAAATTCAAAAATAAATGGAAAATCAATTAAAAATAAAATTAAAATAACAATAGAAATGTTAAATAATGATCTATTAAAAAATAAAAGAAAATTAGAATGTATTAAAATTAATCCTATGCCTAAAGTTGGTATTGTAAATGGTTTATGGGCAAATGAATATGGTATTGGTGGTTTAGTTCCTATTGAATGTTGTTGGATACCATCGTCTGATAAATTACAATTGGAATTAACTGGTATGCAAGGTAAAGTAATGAAAGAAAGTATGTCTGTTGCAAGAACAGTAGCATGGAGAATATTACCAGATGAAACAAAAGAATATTTAAATACAAAATGGATGGATTCATTTGATTATGGTATTCACATACATTGTCCTGATGGAGCAACACCAAAAGATGGACCAAGTGCAGGTGGTGCAATTACAACATGTTTAATATCATTATTAGCAAATATACCGGTAAATAATAGAATAGCAATGACAGGAGAAATAAATTTAAAAGGACAAATAACAGAAATAGGTGGATTAGAAGAAAAAATATTTGGAGCGAAAAAAGCAGGTGTAGAATTAGTACTATGTCCAAAAGATAATGAAAAAGATTTAATAGAAATTCGTGAAAAATTTCCAACATTATTTGATAACAATTTTAATGTTAGAATTGTAGAAAATATATGGGAAATTTTAGAACAAGTTCTTTTTGAAAAAAAATCTTGGAATCATTTCGGCTAATATAATTAATAAAAATAATAAAAATAATAAAAATAATAAAAATAATAAAAAATTATGTAATATGATTAATTGAATCTGTAATATTATTTAATTGATTAGTATAAGGTGGTGAAGTTTCGAGTATCAATGGTATATGATGATAAGGTAAAATAAAATGGATTAGATTATCAGTATTAATTTTACCTTTCCCAATTTGTTCATGTCTATCTATATGCATACCGAAATCTTTAAGAGAATCATTAAGATGAATTAAAAGAATTTTATTTTTAACAGGTTCAAAAATTTTATGAATATTTTTAATAATATTTTTATTATTAAGATTATATCCAGCTTGAAATATATGACATGTATCAATACAAATACCTATATTTTTATAAAAATATAATGATTTGAAAGTAAGTAAAAAATTAACAAATTCATTCAAATCATAACACATTTCACCACTTTGTCCTGCAGGTGTTTCAAATAATAATTTAATTTTAATATTTAAAGATTTCAATGTATCAAATAATTTAATAACGAATTGTATCATATTATTATACACATGATCATTATTTAATTTATTTTTAGTATTTTTACCCATATGTAAAATAATAGCTTTTGCATTAATTTTATTAGAATAAATAATTTCATTTATAAGAATATCAAAACCAATATTAAATAAATGATTTTTAGTAGGTATTAAATCACTACCAATATTTATTTTATATGAAGCATGAACATAAATATTTTTATATGATTTTAAAATATTATTTATTACACTTAATTCCTCATTACTTAATTTTGTTTTATTAAACATTATTTGTATTGAATTAAAATTTTTAGAAAGTTTTTTGATTATTTCTATATCATGAACAATTGCAAATTCTTCTATTTTCCTATTTAATGGCATAGTTATTGAATAACCTAAATTTAACTTCATTATCAATCTTATATAATAATACTATTTAATTATATAAAAAAAATGAAAATTTAAAATAAATGAATAAACATATAAATATTTATTAATATTAACTATTAATAATGACAGAAAATATTGATCTTAATAATAACGATACTGATACCATTTTTTTAGTAGATAAATATAACCCTAAAAATATTAATGATATTTTTATCCCTGAAATAGAATATTCTAATGAAATAAAATTTAATCTTAATAATAATACTAAAAATGATATAAAAAATCAAACTAAAAATGATATAAAAAATCAAAATACATGGAGAGACTCATTACCAAATAAATGTTATTTTCATAAAGAATTATTCAACAAATTAAAGACGATAAGTGAAGATACAGAATTACCACATATAATATTTTATGGAAAACCAGGATCTGGTAAGAAAACAATGATAAATTTATTTTTAGAAATGATATTTGATAAATCTATATATAAATTAGATGATTCAAAATATATGGTAATAAGTTCTGGAAATATAGAAAATGAAGTAATTGTTAAACAAAGTGATCATCATTTAATAATAAAACCAAATAATAATAATTTTGATAGATATTTAATACAAGATATAGCAAAAGAATATGCACGAAAATATCCATTATATATTTATGAAAAAAACAGAAATTTTAAAATAATTCAAATAGATAATTTAGATAATTTATCATATTATGCACAAACATCTTTAAGACGAACAATTGAAAAATATTCAAGTACATGTAGATTTGTTATGTGGTGTTATTCATTATCAAAGGTGATAGAACCTTTAAGGAGTAGATGTTTATGTATACATGTGCCAACACAAAGTGAGGAAGAATTAATAGATTGGACATTTAATATAGCGTCAATAGAAAATATAAAATTAAATTGTAAAACTTTAAATTACATAGTAAAATCATCGGATGGAAATTTAAAGGATATATTATGGAAATTAGATTTATACAAATATTGTAATAAAGTTCAAAATGAATATCAAATTGCATTATTATTATTAATAAATGAAATAATAACAACCGGGAACATACATACAATTCGTGATTATATTTACAAAATGTTAATAACAAATATTTCATCTAATATAATTATTAAAGATGTTCTTAATATAATATTATTAAAAATTAATGATTATCCAAATTCAGCAGAAATTGCTACTAAAATAATAGAATATGCTTCTGAATTTGAATATAGATTATGTAAAGGTAGAAGAGATATCATTCATATTGAAGCATTTATGATGAATATTATTAATACTTTACAAGAATATAAACCAATATAAACTAATATAACCCAATATAATAATTAATGTATTTAAAAATAATAATTTTTATAATATATTAATTTATATAAAATATGGTAAAAATATTTACAATGGTAAAAGATGAAGTAGATATAATAAGAGATTGGATAATATATCATGGATCATTATTTGGTTATAATAATATTTATGTTATTGATAATTATTCAACTGATGGAACATATGAAATATTAAAAGAATATTCTAAACAAATTTTTATAATTAGAAAAAATGATTATAAGAATAAAGGTTTATATATGACAGAATTAATTAAAAATTATTGTAAAAATGAAATAGCTTTTCCAATAGATGTTGATGAATTTATTGTTTATTATGACGATGTAATAAATATTGATAAAACACTTATTAATAATTATATTAATAAATTACCATCGGCAAGTGTATATAAATGTAATTATATATTCTCTCAAATAACTAATGAAAATGGTTATGAAAGAGCTACAGTAGAATCACAATATGGTTGTTATCATAATTTAGGTTCTCATGCAAAATCATTTATTAATACAAAATATTATTCTGGAATAATAGATCATGGTAATCATATACCAACTGATAAATTTTTATTAACTAAAATATGTTTAATTCATTATCATTCACGAAATTTAAATCAAATGAAAAAAAAAATATTAAATAATGTCCTCGGTTTAGGTTATCCAAATGATATTAATGCATTAAAACGATTACTATTAAATAATGATAAATGTCCAGGTAATCATCATGTTAAAAATCAAATAAATGTATTAGAAAATACATTTATTTTATATACTACAACAATATTGCCATCTTTTATTGATCTAAGTCCTTTTGCACAACGTATAAAAGATGGTTATTTTTAATTTTTAATTAATTTTTAATTTTTAATTTTATAATTTTATAATTTTATAATTTTATAATTAAATTATAAAAATTAAATTTAAAATTCAATTTAAAATTAATATAATAAAAGATTATTATTATAATAATTTTAAATGTGTGGTATATGGGGTTTATTATCATTAGATAAGATTAAATATAATTATACTGATTTATATGATAAATTTAATAAAATTAAACATCGAGGTCCTGATAAATCAATTTTGATTACAAATGATAATTATATTATTGGATTTCATAGATTAGCAATTATGGATACAAGTGTTCAAGGTGATCAACCATTTAGTATTAGTATTAAGAGTGAAAATATATTAAGAACAGTATATTTAACATGTAATGGTGAAATATATAATTTTAATGAATTAAAAGAAGATGAAGAAGTTAAAAAATATTGTGAAACTAATAATTATATTTATAAATCAAATTCAGATTGTGAAGTATTATTATTATTATATTTATTATATAAAAATGATGATATTAATATTGGATTAAGTGAAATGCTTAAAAAAATAAATGGTGAATTTGCTTTTTCAGTTTTTGATATTACACAAAATTTAGAAACTAATGAAATTAACTATAATTTATGGTTAACAAGAGATAGATTTGGTATTAGACCATTATTTTATAGTAAATTAGATGATAATACTATTATTTATGGTTCAGAAATGAAGTCTATAATTGATATTAATAATAATAAAGTTGAAGTTTTTGATCCAAGATCATGGATGTTATGGTCTTCTTCTAATAATAAATTAGAAAATATATCAAAATTTTATTACTCTGTTGGTAATTTACCAATGATTTTAAATCCAGAATTAAATGATGTATTTCGAATGATTAGAACTAAATTAATCGATGCTGTAAAAATTAGATTACATTCTGATAGAGAAATTGGTTGTTTATTATCTGGTGGATTAGATTCAAGTTTAGTATCTTCAATTGCTTCACATGAATTACTAAAAATTGGTAAAAAATTAAGAACTTTTAGTATTGGTATGGAAAATTCACCAGATGTTCGTTATGCAAAAATTGTTTCGGAACATATTGGAAGTATTCATACTAATATCGAAATTGATAAAGATGTTTGGATTGAATCAATTCAAAAAGTAATTAATGTTATTGAAACTTTTGATATCACTACTATTCGCGCATCTGTTGGTCAATATTTAGTATCAAAATGGATTGCTGAAAATACAAATATTAAAGTTTTATTAATTGGTGATGGTTCAGATGAACTAACTGGCGGTTATTTATATTTTCATAAATCCCCAAATGATAAAGAATTACATTTTGAATGTAAACGATTATTACATTATATCCACTATTTTGATGTTTTAAGAGCTGATAGAGGTGTTTCTTCAAATGGTTTAGAGGCTCGTGTTCCATTCTTAGATTATAATTTCGTTAATTTATATATGCAAATTGATCCAAAATTAAGATTACCTACTAAATATAATAATATAATTTATGAAAAATATTTATTACGTAAAGCATTTGATTGTTCTATTTATGAAAATATAAAATGGTTACCTGATTCAGTATTATGGAGAAGAAAAGAAGCATTTTCAGATGGAATATCATCAAATGAAAAATCATGGTATGAAATAATACAAGAAAATATTAATTTATCAATGAATAATGAATATTTTGATAAAAACGTACAAAAATATAATAATAATTTAGTTCCACATACAAAAGAAGCATTACATTATCATGAAATATATGATAAATATTATCCAAATCAATATCATATATGTCCATATTATTGGTTACCAAAATGGATAGAAAATGTAACTGATCCTTCTGCAAGAACATTGAAACTATATAAAGAATTTGAAAAATAATTTCATAAATAATTCATATGAAATTAAACATTTTTATATAATACACTTATATAAATAGTTATTTCATATCAATTATTTTATTAGTTATTTTATCAGTTATTTTATCAGTTATTTTATTAACAGTCAATATCACAAAAATGACCGTATATATCATCATCTGATTCAATTAATTTATTTTTATAAGTAGTTGGTTTTTGAATAATTTTTTGAACATTATTTTTTTTAAATATATTTAATGTGTGTGTATTATATTTAATATTTTCTTCATTAAATGCTACTTTTTTAATTATATTATTTTCAGACTTAGCTGCTTTATTTGAATCATTTGAATTATTAGAATTAATAGTCATTCTTTTGAAGTTATTAGAATAAGTTGGATTATATTTAAGTAGATAATTATTTATTATATAATAAATGATGTTTGAAACATTAAATATGAATATTGTTAATATTATACAATTATTTATATTAAAATAATTATTATTAAAAATATTTTTCATTTATATATTTTTAGTATTGAATTATTTTTTAATAATAATTTATTTCTATGTTAAATATTAATAATTAATATTTATTTCAATTTTTTTATTATGAAAAATTATCTGGAAATTTAAATAGATTTACACATTGATTAACATCTATTATATCTTTTGAAACTCTTAATGATAAATATTTTAATAAAATATGAATATATTCTAATTCATTTTCTTTTAATTTAATAATGTCTTTATCACTAAATTCTTTATTTGTTTTATAAACATTAGTTATTGTAAAATTAAAATATTTTACTAATAAATAAGTTATATTACATAAATGAGCAGATCCAGTGTATAATATACCAGTTTTAATATAATCTTTATCAAGAAATCGTCTTATAAAATATAAATCTGTTGGTATTAATAATGTATACAATATAAAACTTTCTAATTCTTTTATTTTAGCTATAATATCCACTTGATACATAAGATTTTTTTTAATATCAAAAAAAATATCTTGTATTTTTTCTAATAAATTTTGTAAATCATTAATAATATCATTTGATTTTATAATTATTACATCCAAATTTTTTAAATATAAATTTTCAAATAATTTATTTATGATTTTTTGTATATTATCGTTTTTATAAGAATGTAATATTTTTTTAATATATTTATCATTTTTATAATCTTCTTTTATTTTTTTTATATTCATTATATTGTTATTTATAAAATTATATAAATATTTTATGTGAGCTGTTTGATTATTATAAATATTTATATCATTTAAATAAAAAGTATTTTGGATTAAATTAGTATACATATAATTTTGTAAATCATTCCGTATATCACTAAAATGAAATTTAATATTCGGATATAATTCATTGTGTATTATTTTATTATCAATATTCCCTACTTTTTTTTCAAATAATTTTATGATTTGACGAATATATTTCATTCTATAATGATTTGTTGAATCACCTATCAAATTTGGTTTTTGTTCTACAAAAAAATCAATTTCTTTATCTGTTGATTTAAAAAATTTTAATAGGAATTTATCTATATCAATTGATTCATATTCATTGTTTGGTAAACATTCATTCTGTGTATTCAAATCTTCATGATAATCTCCAAATATATATAATGTTTTATTATCATTTGTTAATCTAATAACATTATTCGGTCCATTTAATATATATTTTTTTGTTAATACTTCTTCATCTCTCATTCCTATATAATATAAAAAAAGATTTTAATTATTATATAATCAATTATATTATATAATTAATTATATTTTTCAAATATCAAAAATAATAAAAATATTTTATTTTTAATTTATTAATTTATTAATTTTTAATTTATTAATTTTTAATTTATTAATTTTTTTAAATTTTATTATTATAGACAGGATAAGGAACATTAATATTAAAGTTATTCATTTCTAAATCGTGTTGTCTTAATTTTTTATTAAATTCGGTAATAATTTCATTATCAGAAAGTAGATTATTTTTACCAAGAGCATCGAAAGAGTAGTAATTATCATCCCCATCTATACTAGATACTTTTTTATTATTATCATTATCAATGCAATCATAATCTACATTAAAATCATTAGTATGGAAACCATCTACAAAAATAAATTCAATAGCAATATTTTGAGAACTATTAATAGATTGAATATTAGGTGTTCCATCGAATAAATTATATCCTTCTAAAGGATCATTTTTAGCAATAAAATGAATAGTTATTTGTATTTGATCAGAAACTGATTTTAATATTTTTTTAAGAACCATGGTAATAATATATTTAGTTTCTGCTTCAGTATATTCTCGGGTCATTTTTAGAATTTTAATTAATTCAACTGGTGAATTAGGTGGTGTATCAGCATATAAATTATAATCAACACCAATATCTTTATAAAATTTATTAATACCTTTATCTTTAACATAAGAATTCATTTGAGAAGTTAAAGGTAAATAATTATTATATGTGTTAATAATTTCACAAGAATCTGGTAATTTATTAATTTCAGCATTTAACTTATTAATAAATTGGGTAGTTAATTTAATAAATTCAAAAGGAGTATTAACATCCATTTTATACATTGTTGTTATTACCGGTAATGATTGAGAATTAAAATAACTTTTTTGATCGGGACATATATTAAAAAATGCGGTTAACACATCTCTATATGCATCATTAAATTGAGATACTATAAAAAATTTATTTAATTCTTTACATGGTATTGATTTATTTATTTTATTTTTATTATTTCTGATTTTATTAGTTTTTTTATTTAATGATTTTATTAATTCTATATTATCATTTATTCTACTTTTATCATTCATTCTAATTTTATCATTCATCATATTTTTATTGTTATGAAGTGATAATTTATTAATTCTATTAATTAAATTTGATTTATTTAAATCATCTCTATTATCTCTTATTATAACATTGCTATTACTTGAAGGTAAATTTTGTTGATTTATAAAAGATACTTTATCTACTCTGTCATTCCCTAATTGTGCTTGACTTAGACCTTGCACAAATGGATTAGTTATATTTATATATTGTTCAACTGATTTATTTTGTTTATTAGTTGATGTATTATATATTTTATAAATTACTATAAAAATTAATATAATTAATATTAGTTTTAACATATTATAATTTATAGATATATATTTTTTTATAAAATATATTATTTATATTATATTATATTATACAATTATGCATGTAATTAATACTAATAATTTAACTATTTTATATGATAAAATAAGTTTAGATGCAATTAAATATGATAAATATTTAAATTCTATTATAAAAGAATTAGATATTGATGATATAGACAAATGTATATTACTTACACGAATTAATGAAATGATAAGTAATAATATAAATAAAATAAATAAATATAAGATTTATAGTAAAATTTTAAGATTTATAATGCAGATATTTAGTATCATATTAACTTTTACATTATCAATATCATCATTTATAAATAATGAATACATAAGTTATTTTAATTTAATATTATTATTTTTATTAACAGTAGCAACGAACATATTTTTTCAAAGTAAAATTGGAGAGAAATATCTTACATATAAAAAAGCATACATCAAAATTAATCATGAATTATGGTCATATTTAATGTTAATAAATGAATATTCAGATGATAATCATAAAAACAAATTAAATTTATTTTTATCGAATGTAGAAAAATTATATAATACAGAATTTATGGAGATATTAGATATGATAAAACAAAGTAATAACTCAATATTATCTAGTGCACAAAGTGCAATGAAATCAAAATTAAATAATGATAATACTAAAACTACTACTAACGCAGATTATAAAAATAATAATTTTGATATTGAAAATAATTCAAATAATTCAAATGATAATAATGATAATAATGATAATAATGATAATAATGATAATAATGATAATAATGATAATAATGATAATAATGATAATAATACAAATTATTATAATAAAAATTAGAAACTATGTGAATGTTTATTTTCTTCTAATTCATAAGTTCTATCTTCAATTTCATCATAAAGACCTTCTTCATCTATAGGTTCATCAATATCAAGAGCAATAGCTTCCTCTTCATCATCTTCTTTTTGTGCCATAATTTGTTGTTGTGTTTCTTCATCCAAATTATTTAATTTATCTTGTTCTTCATAGAAATCGATAGTATCCATCATCATATTATTATTATATACTTCTAAATAGAATTCAGAAGTATACAAAATTTGATTAAAGAAATTGATAGATTTATCGAATTTAGAGACATCAAAATTATGTGAATTAAATAAAATAATAATAGTATCTACAACAAAATTAATAATATTTGTTTTAATAGTTTTATTAGTATTTATATCAATTAATCTAATTATTTCATCAATAATATAATTAAAAGATAAATTACTAGTAAAATCATTTTTAATTATAAAATTATAATCAATGATTTTAGTAAAAGAAGTAATTAGATTTTTTTTAGGATAAATCATTGGTAAATAATTAATAATTGGATTTATGTATTTTAAAAATAAATGTGTTGTATTTTTATCCGTATTTTCTGTTTTTATATTTGTATTTATTTTCTTTTTATATTTAACATATAATATATCTAATGGATTATTTAATATTTCATCAGCCTCATTAGATGATTTTTTATTATATTCTGATTGAAGTAAAGTTACATTATAATTATATTTAAACCTGTTGATATAAATATTTAATTTTATTCCTAAATTTTTAATTATATTAAACCTTCTCATACATATTTTATTAATAAAATCATCCATACTAAATTTTTTAGGATCATTGAATTTTAAATCATATTGTTCACTACTTAAACCATATATTTCTGGGTATATATCACTTATACGAATATGCTGTCTGGGTAATCCAAATTGTAATAACATATTTTTAAATGAATAATTAATTTGTAATTTACAATTAGAATTCATTAATTTAGTGTATTCTTTATTTACTTCGCGATATCCTAATAATGATTTTTCGTGCATGTCATAATATAATTCATATTTAGTATTTCGTTGCATTATGTATACTATAACATTCTTTTTAAAATAAGGATGATTATCAATAAATTTAAATTTATTTTCATTTTCATAAATTTGGATAGGTGTATCTAATTTAATACCAGTATAATCGTGATCGATGATATATATATTATGATATAGATTATAAACTTTATTATTAAGTAATATTTCAGTTCCGAGTAATTTTTGAGTATGATCGAGTAGTATATTAATAGATTTAGTAATATCATTTTCATATTTTTGAAATTTATACATAATTTTATCGAAAATTTTTTTTAAATCTGAAATATTATTTTTATTTTTAATTTTAATATTTTTAAAAATATTTTCAATTAATATATTTTTCCTTTTTTTATTATTTTCTATAATTTTATACATTTTAAATAATTCATTATCGGGAAATACTTTTTCTGAATCTTTAACATAATTACATTTTTTACAAATAGTAAGATCTTTATTAGAATCGTATTCAAACTGATGAATATTACCATCTAAGCAATATTTAGTAGTTAATTTACGTAAATATAAAATGATAGCTCTATTATTTAATAATTTAATACTATCTTTAATAAGATTATTTGGGTCTATTTCAACATTACATTTTAAACATAAAATTTTATTATTTTTTTCTTGATAATTATGAAAATCTCCATTAATACAATTAGTTAGATTTGAAATTTGTGTTATGTTTAATTTATTGTGTTGCATAAACGATGCGCAATATTTTTTTGATATATTTTTATTAATACTTATAAATTGATCATTATTATGAAAATTTGATGTAGGTATTATATCAAATTTTGGTGTGTTTACATAATTTATTATATTTGTTTTTATTTCTATCTTATCTATAAATATTTTATTTAATTTATCTATTAATTCCATATTTTTGAATAAATTCTGTTTAAAATAATATTTATTTTGTATTATTTCATATAAATATATCCTGTCATTTTTCATTTCTTCCATATTAACAGTCAATATCGTATTTAATAATTCTACAAATGTATTTATTATACTCTTTTGTATTAATGGATTAAATTTCTTTTTTTCTTTCTTTATTTTAACTTCTTTTTCTTCTTTTTCTTCTTTTACTTCTTTTTCTTCTTTTTCTTCTTTTTCTTCTTTTTCTTCTTTTACATTTTTATTTTTTTTATCTTTTGTAACTTCTTTATCTTTATCTTTATTTTTTTTATTTTTAACATTATCCATATCATCAGTAGAGACAGTTAAAGTATCAGCCCATAAACTATACTTAGTGATAAAACAACTTGTTAAATATAAAACATAGCATAAAATAGGGTAATCTAGAATAGGTTTAATATCACCAGATTTATTGATAATAATATTTAAATTTTTAAAAAGTCCAGAATTAATTTTTGTAAAAATTTCATAATTACAAATTTTATCATTATTTAATGTTATTATATTACTATCATTAATTTCTAATATTAATAAGATTAATATATATGTTAAAACATTATTATATTTAAGATTTTTATAAAAATCCTTATCTTTACTTGAATATATAAAAATAGTATTTTCTAATTCAAAAATAAATAAATTACTTATATTTTTATTAATACCATATTTATTTATGGTGTTATCTCGCGTTGTTAAATAGTTTTTCTTTAAATATTTATTATGGGTTAATACTAAATCAATTACATCCTTTACTAATAATCTTCTTGTCTTATTATTAGCATGTGTAATACCATATAATCCTTGAATATTAAAGACAGAAGACATTTTTTCAATAATCTTTAGTATATTTTGAATCGATGTTCTATATTTTTCATATTCAGGTAAATTTTCTATATTTAAATTCATATCAGTAGAAAATGTGATATAAAGTTGTTGCTTATTATCATAATAACCATCAATAATAAATTTTTTAATATCGATAGGGCATTTACAACTTTTACAAATATAATTATTATCAATAGTGACATCAACATATTGTTGAATAAATTCATAAATAATAGTAGAATAAGAAGATTTTTTTTGTTTTTGTATATCAGAAATTTTATTATAAGAAATAACATGTTGACAAGTTGAATTAATATAATTATTTTTTTTAATTAAATCAATTTCTAAATTATCTTCAACATCTTTATTTTTAGAATCATAACTATATATATCATGATTTATAATATCAGTTTTAGATATATTATTTTTAAAATCAGAAATAAATATTAATTTTGGTATTTTAGATTTTGATTTTGATGATGCATTTGGTAATTTTATAATATTTTCATACAATCCATGAAATACATCTTCATTATAATCATAAAAGTCAGATATTTTAATCGATTTAATATAATATATTAAATATTCCAATTCATTAACATCATTTGAAAATTGCAAATTATTTATGTCTGGATATAAATTTTTATATTTATCAAACATATCTATATAATTATTTATTTCTTGTGAATGACTCGTTTTAATATTATTTTTTATACAATTAATTACAGTTTCTATTAAAAAATCATATAAATATGCTATCATAATCTTTATTATCTCATTTTTTGGCATTGTTGTAGATATCGTATAATTAGGAATATTGATTTTTTGAGTATTTAAATCAAATAACCAATAATAATTATTATTTATTTTTGTTATATCGCGATCTATTGATAATATATTCGTTTTTATTTTTTGTTCTAATAATATTTTAATTGCTGTTAATGGTTCTTTTGTCTCTTTAGATATATCAATAAATGAATTAACATCCATACAATCTAATTGACTTTCTTTACTAACAATAGCTAAACCAACAATATTTGAAAACATATTTTCAGAAATAACACGAGTTTGTATAACATCAAATTTCTTTTTACTTGCATTAACAAATGATATATAACGAATTGCATTTAATGTTTTGTTAGATAAAAATACAGTTCCATTTGTTTTAAAATCTTTAAATGGTATATATGGATATAACATGTAATTTTGTAAATCATTCACTAAATCCATATTTTCATCATTTAATTTTAATAATTTTTTTAATTTTGTTATTATTTTAATATTTTCATATGTATTAATTAATATACCATTTCTGTTTACTAATGATTGATTTATAAATTTTTTAATTTCATTTTCATTACTATATAAATTTATCATTGTGTTTATTTTATTTATTATGTATTTAATTTTAGTTTCATCTTGTTTTTTAATATTTTTTTCAATATTACCTTTTTTTTCATATTTTTCATTATTTTTATGATATAATAAAAAATCATCTACAATCGGTATAATGATATGTGTATCTAATAATTTTTGTATTTTAATTTCAAAATCATTATAGTATTTACTTATTTCACTTAATGTATCTGAGTGATTATCATTGATTATATTATATATAATTTCTGGTAAATTTGTTTTTAATTCTTCAGGTGATAATACTGATTCAATTACATCATAATCTATATACATATTTCTTGGAACAACTACATCTATAAACATAAATTCACCATTTGATGTTTCAGTTGCATCTATTATATTAAATAACTCTTTTTTTTCGGATGATTTATACAAATATAAATATATCATTATTTTTATTAAATTATGATTAATGATAGTGTCTCTATTATCCATTTTAGTATTTAATAAATTTAACAATTTATTGATATTATCTTGAGAATATAATTCAACAAATTCTTTAAAATTATTAGAATAATTAGTAATTAAATTTTTATAATCAATATTTTTAGAATTATTTATTTTATTCAAATAATCTTTTAGTTCTAATATTAAATTTGTAAGTTTTATTATATTAGAATTTGATTCGGTATTAAAAAAATCTAATAATTCAATATTACTTAATTTTAAATTTAATTGATTTCTACTATATTCTATCACATTATTATTAAACATGTCCATTTTTCCTGTGTAATTTATTCCTATTGATATAAATATGTAATATGCTACATATTTTATTACTAAATTTTGTATTAATATTATATTTGATTTCTTTTTAACAATATCATTTAAATTTTTTTCTGTTACTAAATTTACTGAATATTCTATCAATTTATTAATCTCTTTTTGAGATTTTACAAAATTTGGATCTTTTATTATCTTCTTTAACTCTATTATATTATCACTCTTTTTATTATCTATAATCCATATTAACATCAGTTTATCTAATGTTTTATCTATTATATCATCTATTTTTGATATATACATTATTATTATTAATATATAATATATTGATAATAAAAATTTATATAAAAAACATTTAATTATTTTGCTTTACTAATTTTATTTACTTTATTAACTTTACTTTTATTAGTTTTATCAGTTTTATTTCCTAATTGTAAATTTGATAAATTATTTTTAATATTAGTAAATAGATTAATACATGTATCAATAGCTTTATTTAAAATATCAAATAATTTAAATTTTTTATCTACTTTAAATTTTATTAATACACATTTTTGTAAAAAGTCTGGTCTTGTTACACCTGAAAATATAACTTCATCCATATCTTGTAATACATGATTTAATGGACCACCACAAGTGTGATCTTCATTTAATATCTCTAGCATTATAGAATTTTCTTCTGTTATTATATATTTGTATTCGTTGTTTTTAATATTCTCTTTTATATTATTATATTTCTCTATTATTATTTCACAACCTAATATCAATAATTCATATTCACTCAGTTGACCATACGATTTTATCATCAAATTATATTTTGTTTCTGTTATTTCTTCGTAATATGTTGTTGCTGCATTAAATATTGAATGTAATTCACCTATCCCTAACACAGCCTTCATAGAACATTCAAATTCTTCACCAGGTCTTAATTTTATTATTAATATTGGATATTCAGTAGAATATACTTTTGAATTATCTACTAACTCATTATTAATTGTTATTCTGATATCATTCGTTGAAACATATTGTAATTTTTCTTTACCATTGTTTTTGGCTTTTATATAATACTCTATTTCATATGTATCATCTGGATGTTTTACTATATTAGGATCTGCATAATTAACGTTTTTGTAGTATTCTTGTGATAAAAATTTTATCTTATGTTTAATATTATTTATTGGAAGTTGATTTAATCTACCTTTCATATATGAATTATCATAAACTGATGTATTTTTAAAAATATTTATTTTATCATGATGAAATGCATAAATTGGAATTTGATTTATAGTAACATGTCTTAATGAATTTACAATACAATATGACATATCTTTTCCACTTAAAAGTAATTCTAAACATGTTGATCCATACTCATCTATTGTTTTTTTAATCTCCTCTATTTCAATATCCATTATTTATATTTATATAATTATCTTCTATTTATATTTATTAAATTTATTATTTATTAAATTTCACTTTATCTTTCAATTTTTATTATAAATATCTTAAATATGTTTATTATATAAAATATATAAATAATCATTATTATATAAATATAAATATAATTATGAACTTTAATAATCGTCTTAATAATATTAACAACAATTATAATCAAAATAATCAAAATAATCAAAATAATCAAAATAATCAAAATAATCAAGGAAATAATATATTATTTTATAGTGATAAAGATAAAGCATGTCAATTTTTTATAAAGATGTGTCAATCTAATAATATATTAAAGTATTTTAAGATAATATCAATTGATGGTAAAGAAAAAGAATTTCAGATGAAAGGATTAAAAATTGTTCCTACAATTATTATAAGAAATATTGGTAAACAATTTGAAGGTAAACAATGTCTAGAGTGGTTAGATTCTATTATAAAAAATAAATCGTCATCTATTTTAAATGATAATTCTATCCCTTATGAAATTTCAAATAATAATACTAATAATAGTAATAATAGTAATAATAATAATAATAATGAATTTGCTGTTCCAAAGACGAATATATTAAAAAGAACTAATTTAACAGCAGTAATGCCACCACCAATACCAAATACGAATGTTAAATCGAAGATAATAAAAGAAGAGATGAATAAATATAATAATTTAGTAAATTCAAATAATAATTCAAGTAATGATAATTCTGGTCCATCAGTAAAAGTATCAAAACAATTATTTGGATTTTTAGAAAATGAAATGTCTGGATTTTCAGATGGATATGCATATTTACTAGTAGATAGTGCATTACCTAAATCATTTTTACCACCAGATAAAGATTTACAGATATATACAGCTCCAGAAGGAGATAAATTAGATAAGAAAAAACAAGATATGATATTAAAAAATATAGAATTTGCAAGAGAAAATGATAAAATGCAATTTTTAGAAAAAATAAATAATGATCATAAAAATATATTAGAACAAAATATACAAAAATCATAAAACATATAAAAAAGAGAAAATATAATATTATATAGTATGGAAGAAATACATAATATACATAAAATAGAAGCATTATTGGATCAATTTGATTACTTAAAAAAAAATTATATTGAAATTATATTAAATATGATTGATTATTCATTAAAAAAAAATATTTTACCATTAAAAATATATGCATTAACATCTTTTTATAAAGGATATATAAAAAACAATGATATATATATATTAGAGAATGGTATAAAATATGTATTACCATATAAAGAAGAAATATTAAATTTCAATATAAATAATTTAGATGAATTAGACAACACATATGAAAGTTTAAAAAAATTTAATACATCAGAAAATGATATATTCAATATAATAATAGAAATAAAAAACAATTCAAAAAAATTAAATGAAAATGATATTAATACTATTAAACAATATGTAGAATTAATAATTTCTATTTTAGAAAAAATTAAAATATTATATCAATATTAAATATTATTTTTCAATATAATAAATTGTGTTACCATCATAGTATTGATAATATTCATATGGTATTAAAACATAATTATTATTATTATTATTAATAATATTATTATTATTAATATTATTAACATTAGTAGCATTATTATTAATATTATTATTTATACAAGATAAATAATAAATTTCATTATCTTTAATTTGTAAGAGATTTTTTAAATTAATAAATTGTAACTTTAATTTATCATAATCATCAATTACAGTTTTATGTTGTATTTGACTATTATTTAGTTGATTATCTTTAATTTGTAAGAGATTTTTTAAATTAATCAATTGTAACTTTAATTTAGCATAATCATCAATTAAAGTTTTATTTTGTATTTGAGTATCTTTAATTTGTAAAAGATTTTTAAGATTAATAATTTCTTTATGTAATAAAGTATTTTTGTCTACTAAAGAATTATTATAATTATAATAATAATTTTGTTTTTGTAATAATCTTTCACATAAGTAAATTTTACTTTCATATAATTTTAATTTACATTCTTTATTATTTAGTAATGAATTATATTTTTTTGATTTTAATGTAGAAATTTTAGATATTTCAGTTAAAGCTATTTTATATTTAAGATTTTCTTTTTCTAATTTGTTAATAATATCAATTAGATCATTATTATTTAATTCAGAATATTGCATTGCAATAATTTAAATGCCTATTAAAGTAACTATTAGTTATGTTAATATAACAATTAAATATTCAATTTTTACAATATAATATAATTATAAAAAATTTTATGTGTTTAAAAGTTTTATAATATATATAAGTATATATTAAAATATGGAGAATTCACAAACACCATTAGACTACAAACAATATTTCAATGATAAATTCATTTCTACATTTAAAGATTTTGTATCATATTTATCACTTAATTTAAATGAAGGAGATGAATTAAATGCAATCAATAATATTAATAATTTGAAAGATAAGTTAGACTATAGTAAAATTATCGTTAAAATGTCTCAAAATACTAAAATTGTAGAAGCATTAACATTTTTAAATAAAAATAATTTTGATGAAGAAATAAGTAAAAAGTTATTAAATAAAACAGATGGAGATAAGAATAATAAATTTTGGATTTTAATGCCATCATTTAATATAAGTAAAATATTAAATAATGTGCAGAGTGAAAATGTAAAGAGAGAGATTTATGAAAGAATAAATAGTTTACACATATGTGCAGTAACATACATGAAGGTAATAGAACAATTAGAAACAACAAATGATGATAAAACATTTAATCCATTTAATTCAGTAGGAGAAGTAGCAGATAATGTTGATGTTGAAAGTTTATTCAAGGGTGTAGATGTAAAGAATATATCAGCATATGAAATGTTAATGGAAACAATAATTAATCAACAAATGGATAACAAAATGGGTGATTATATGAATAATATTCAAGAAGATGATGTAAATGAAGCAGCATCTAAATTACATGATGTATTAAATAGTGAGAATTTCCAGAATAATAATGGATCATCAAAAATTTTATCAGATATGTTAAATAATATTAAAAGTGAAGTAATTAATTTAAAAAGTGATGGTGATAAAATGAAAGGAAAACAAGGTGTTGAACAATTATTAGGAATTGCACAAAAAGTGGCAGGTAATATGATGGGAAGTATTAAAGAAAGTAATGTATCGGTATTAGATATATGGGATGCAACAAGTAATTTAGCAAAAAACACAGTTAAATCGGATGCATTAAATATAGTAGATAATTTAATTAGGAATAATATACAAGCAAATATGAATAAAGCTCAAGAAATATCAGAAATGAATAATACATCACAAATGAATGGAGGAAGTATGAATATAGGAAATATGAATGAAAATAATAATGAAAATAAAAATGAAATGAAAGAGAAAAAAAAGAAAAATAAAAAAAATTAATTTCATTAATTAAAAATTTAATAAAAATGAATAAAAATTTAAAAATAATTTAAAAATAGTTTATTAAAATAACTATATACAATGTCAAAAAATATTTACAGAGTTAATAAAAAGAGTGATTTAGATGAGATTATAAAAAATAATTTTTATAAGCCAATATGTTTAATTTTTGTTTCTAAATCGGTAGATAATAAATTATACAATGATATAGCAACATCAATACTAGCGATATCAAAACAGCAACCATACAACATGATAATAATAATAGATTTTGATGATTTTATAGATAATATAAATTATTTTGGATCGATAAAAAACAATGTGCCATATTTTATATCATATTTTAAAGGAAAAACGATAAATATGTGTGATAATAAAGAAAATTTTATTCCATTAGTAGTTAATCAAATGGATAAAATTCATACATCATATGTAAATAAATTAGTTCACATTTTCAATCAATCTAATGAAAATATTATTGATGATAAAGAAATATTATCTAATAATAATTCATCTAATGAAAATATCAATAATGATTCAAATACTAAAAATATTAATATCCAAAATGTTGATAGAACAAATAACAACGAAAATAACAAAGAAAATAACAGCTCGACTTATAAAAATTCTAAAAAAAATATTAAAAATATTAAAAATAAAAAAAATAAAAAAAATAAAAATATAGAAGATAATAATCATAATAATGAAGATGATGATGAAGATGAAGATGATGAAGATGATGAAGAAGATCTTGATCAAGATGTAAATGATGAAGTAGATGATGAAGTAGATGATGAAGTAGATGATGAAGTAGATGATGAAGATGAAGAAGAAGATGAAGAAGATGAAGAGGAAAAAGAAGAAGATGAAGAGAATAATACAAAATACATAGATAAAGAGAAACAGAAATTGAAGAAGTTGAAGGAATTAAAAAAACTACGTGATATGTTAGAGAAATAAATATATAATATAATTTTTAAAATTGTAACAATAGAATAATTATATTATTTTTATATAATTAGATTATATAAAAATGAATAATTTTTGGATAAGTAATCCATATGTATTAATTGATAATTATTGGATAATATTGCCTAATAATAAAATGACAAGAGATGAACAAATGAATGCTGTAACAAGATTTTTTATATATTTCATAATATTATGTTTAATATTTGATTCTGAAAAACAATTTATATTATATGCATTTATAGTGATAATATTGATAGTAGTATTTTATTTAATATATATAAATGATAGTGATGGATTAAATCAAGATTTAGTAAAGAAAAATAAAGATCCAATTGAAAAATTTGAGAATATTCATAATTTAATGGATGATAATACATTAAATAAGCCACTAATAAAATTATTTGATAAAGTTAAAGATAAAGTAACAATTTCAAATAAAAATTTAGAAATACAAACAGGATATATCGATAGTAATGGTTTTTATAAAATTGGTAAAGATTATTCAGAAGTTGATCTTGAAGACTTTATCGATAATACTAAAAAAAATAAGAAAGTTACATGGCAACAAGATCAATTAAATAAAGAAGAAAATGGAAGAAAACCATCATTAGATAATCCATATAATAATATATTATTTTCAGATTATACAGATGCATCTAATTTAGCAGAGCCATGTAACATAGATGAAAAGGATGTAAAAGAAATGCAAAATTTATATAACAGCACGATATATAGGAATGTAGATGATGTATATGAAAGAGAGAATTCACAAAGATTATTTTACACATTACCAATACAAACAGTACCAAATGATCAAACTAATTTTGCAAATTGGTTATATAAAACTGGTCCAACATGTAAAGAAAATTCACAAAATTGTGCTTATTATCAAGATCCAACTATGACATCACCTAGATATTAACAAATTTTATAATTATAAAAATCAGTATTATAATTAAAAAAATCAGCAACAATCAAATTCAATATAATTATTATACACATGAGCTATACCACAATCACCCCATGTAAAATTAAGTATATTTTGTTCTGTTAATTGAATAATAATATTTTCATCATCATCAATATCATCTTGATATTGACAATAATTAGATGTTCCACATATTTTAATACATGCAATTGGTGCGTACATGTGGTTATCATATATATCTAAATATGAATTGTGTTCTTCTGGTAAATTAAATTTTAAATTTATTTTTCTAATATTAATTAATTCTTTTGATTTATCCCATTTTGTAATTATAAATGGCTCTAATATGTATTTTTTTATATTATATTCCAATTTATTATCTTCTTCATTATCTTCTTGTTTATTTTGTTGATTAATAAATTTATCATATAATGGATTTTTAATAATAATTTGATTTTTAAGATTTTCTTCATTTAATTCAATTTGATTAACATGATAATCTTCCAAGTTTAATGAATTAAACACACGATGTAATATATTATCATTCTTTCTTGGATCAATAAATTGACATAAGAAAACCATTGGTTCATCATCATTATCTAATGGCCATTCTTCATCATTAATAAAAAATGGTATATGTCCACCAAATTTATTTTCAGTACCAGTTTCTTGATTAAATGTAATAGATTGTGTGTCAGGATAATAAACATCTTTTACATATTCACTATCATCAGTAATATTATCAAAAAAATCTTGAAAATCAATATCGGGAACATATTTTTTCCAAGTATTACCATATTTTGTTTTATGAATGATCCAAGTATTACCATCAGCTCCAATTTGTATATTATCAATATTATTATATTTTGGATTTGATTTATAATGTTTGCCCAATGGACTATCTAAAATTTCTTTTAAAATTTGAAAGTATTTTTTATTATGTTTAATAGTATCCATATTTATATTATTGTCTATATTATGTATAATTTACATGATATAATAAAGTAAAATCAATTTTTAGTTATAGAAATAATTAAAAGTAATAATTAAAAGTAATAATTAAAAGTAATAATTAAAAGTAATAATTAAAAGTATTATTATTAAATTGATATAATAATTTATTAAAAATGAAAGAATGATTAAAATTATTTTTAATAAAATTATGATCAATAAGGATATCATTATTTTTGAGTAAAGTTCGATAAACTACTTTAGAAATGAGAGGTTTATTATACCAAAACATTCTCATATAATTTAAGTGCATACAAATATCGAAATCGTAATCAAATGTGATAGAAATCTTATAATAATTTGAAAAATGTAAATTAATAAAATTAATTAATTTTTTTTTATTCATATTAGTATTATCATCAATAATAAAATTATATGATTGAAGTTGATTAGAATTAGTAATTAATTTTTTATGTAATAGTAAATCAAGATTATTATTTTTTAAATTAATAATATCATCATTATTAAAATATTTAAACTTGTTAAATTTATGTAAAATTAAATTACGAATGAAAGATTTACCAGAAGCAGGTAAACCAATACAAATAATAATAATTTTATTATTAAGTTTAATATTACTATCAATTAAACTGTATATATTATTAATAATTAAATTTTGTTGTGATTTAGTATAAAAAACAAGTTTAGGATATGTAATTGATCCTAAAGTATTTTTATGATTATGTAAATTAAAAAATTTTTCTGGAGATTTAATTATAAATTTACAATTAAATGCAAATTTTAAATCAGTGTCATTATGATCACTCTCTCGTCCTAAAGCATCACCAATAAAATACGTTTTTTTTGTAAGATATTTATCATTTAAATAATTACTTAAAATATATTCCCATGAACCAATTAATGGTTTTCTAAATCTATTATCTTTAATAGATGCGAAAATGAAGTGTATTTTCAAAGTGGAGAGTATATTTTTAATTTTAGTGATCCAAATATTTTTGATTGTATTATTATTTAATCCTTTTTGATTAGTAATAATACCAATAATATTATTTTCAAATAATTTATTTATTTTAGTTTCTATCTTAGGATCCAACCATATCCAGTCTGAAGATGATGATGCGAACTTTTTACCTGATTTTGTTTTGATAATAGTATCATCCAAATCAAATAAATAAATCATTTTAAGTTTATTATCATCCAGTATTTTAGAATTAAATCCAAATATATAATCATCAGTATTAATCCATTTATATTCCATTATATAAATAATAAATAATTAAATTATTAATTCAATTATTAATTCAATTTTTATAAAAATAAAAAATAAAAATAAAGTTTAATTATAAAAATAAAATTATGAATAAAGAATATATTAATAAAATGAATATAGTAGAAAATTATAAATTGAATAGGGAAATAGAAATATACAATAAAAAAAAGAATGAAAATAAGAACGAAAGTTTTTTAGAAGATCGTGATTTATTTTTAAAATATTCGAACATGAATGATCAGATAGATATAACAAACAACAATAGTGATATAAATGAATTTATGATAGGTATGCCAATATACAATACGCAAATACATAATAATAAGAAGGGTTTATTAATGAATCCATATATAACAGAGAGTGATGATAATAATTTCAAGTCATACAATATAACATTAGATAGTAATATGTATGAAGAGATAGAAGAAAACAAAAACAGAATAGAAAGTAAATCTAACATTATAATAGATAACATGGCATATAACATATCATTTAATAAAGAGGCAGAAGAAAAACATGTATGTAAAATAGAGAGAGATATAGCAGAATATGAATATGACATGAGTTTAAAGAAAGAATTAGGATCAAATAATTTTGTGGTAGATTTGAGTAGTCCATATTGTTTAGGATACATATGGAAGATGATGATATTATTAAGTAAGAATCCATCATTAGAGAAGTTTATGAATTTATTAAACATAAGGAATCGAGACGTAATAATAAATGACATGAAAGAACATAATGATATAATGGATAGTTGTATAGAAATAAAGTTGATGATACCAAATTTAGGTCAAGTAATAAATAGTAATTTTATAAACAAAATAGAAGATATATATAAAATAAAGATAGGATATTACAAGAACATGAATGATAACACTGTAAAAATGAGTATAAAATACAATATAGAATTGCGTATACCAGAGAATTACAATTCGAAGATAGTGTATGATTACATGATAAATTACAGAAAGAACAAATTTAAATTTATAGAGATGGAAGGAGTATTAATAACGATAAAAGAAGATGATCAAAACACATTAATAGAGATACCATTAAATGGAGATATGATATTAGGATTTGTATATAATAAAAGTGGTGAGA
>Ga0214923_10002403_pt1 | contig 25019 bp, 51 predicted proteins | sample LL1510_MetaG_FD_177993 | JGI IMG/M metagenome (GOLD analysis project Ga0214923, IMG submission 177993) | Freshwater microbial communities from Lake Lanier, Atlanta, Georgia, United States - LL-1510 | ecosystem: Environmental > Aquatic > Freshwater > Lake | place: USA: Georgia | collected...
ATATTCTAATTATCGAGAATTAAAGAATGATCGAAGAATATAAACAGTATGAAACAGTCAAGACTGTACAAGACCTGACAGAAAAACAAAAAAGTAACCTCTTGCGAATTGGTGTAACATCTAAATCCCTAAAACAACTTGGCAAGAACGGTCAGCGTCTGTATTCGGAGTTGTGTAAACAAAAAGGATATCCTTAAAATGAACAAAGATGAATTGAAAGATTTTGTATTAGCTAATCCAAAGTTGGTTTCGATGAAATCAGCTGGTGATGGTATCTTTGTGTTGAAGTATTCTAAGCGTGTATTTTATGACAATCTTTGGTGCGATGAACTAGAACATTGCAGAGGTACAATTGTGGATAAAGATTTTAATCTTATCTCATATCCGTTTCAGAAAATCTACAACTATGGTATCGAAGCTAAGGCTCCGAAGTTGTCCGATGATACCTTAGTGACTGCATACCGAAAAGTAAACGGATTTATGTGTGCCATGACATGGTATAACGACGACATCCTAGTGAGTACCACGGGTTCGACTCAAAATGATTATGTGGACTATGCTCGGGAAATGATGTTGAAGCATCAGTGCTGGGCTGATTGGCAAATGGAAATTCTTGCAGCTAAAGGCATGACCTTGATGTTTGAATGTGTTCATCCGAGTGACCCTCACATTATTCCCGAAGATGCAGGAATGTATTTCTTGGGCTACCGTGAGAACACTTGGGATTCAAAGATCAATATGTACGGTGTAAGTAAGTCTAACTGGGCTCAAGACTATGCCCTGTCACATTTGAAGTGTCATTATCCAGAATCCTATGTTTTGCCGTTAGGTGAGTTGGTGGCAAAGTCAAAGCAGGTAAAACATGAGGGGTTTGTGGCGTACACGGAAGATGGGCAGGCTTTTAAAATTAAAAGCCCTTATTATCTAACAAATAAATGGGTCGCCAGAAACCCACGCACTGATAAACTAATGCGTGAAGATTTCAAACAGCAAATTGATGAAGAATATTATCCCTTGCTGTCGGCGATCCAAGCAGACATTGAAGCATATACTGCAAAGACTGAACAAGAACGATTGGCTTGGGTTCGTAACTATTTGGAACTAGTATGACTAAGAAAACCAAGTGGAGTCATTTGCCAAATGCGGCGCATATTGATCATGTGTTGGCATCAGTAAAAGCTCATCCTAATGAGTGGAGTGCGGCTTGGTATATGGCTCGGGATGCGGCTTATTATGCGGTTTATTATGCGGCTCGGGATGCGGCTCGGGATATGGCTCGGGATATGGCTTGGGATATGGCTTGGGATATGGCTCGTGGTGCGGCTCGGGATATGGCTCAGTATATGGCTTGGAGCTTGGTTCGGGCTATGGCTCGGGAAGAGGCTTATGATATGGCTTATAAGGCGGCGCGGGAAGCGGCCCCTTGGACGGCTTGGGGTTCGATACGGCAGGTCATCTTGGCACTGTTTGCCTATGATGACTGTGCCCACTATCTTGATATGCCCAGTGATCAATTATGTGTTTGGGCAATACTCAGCGAAAACCCAGCAGCCAACTTGTTGTTGCCAGCAGTAGTTGCATTTGAGAAGATTAGTCTATTGGAGGAGTTAGCATGAGCACTGCTTGGAGTCACTTACCTAATGCAGTACCGTTGATCGTGTCTTGTCATCATTGTCTACACATCCAGAACAATGGACCGATGCTTGGGATAAAGCACATACTACAGTAGAGCCAGTGATAAAGAAGCTTGATATGGTTACTTTTCGAGCAAAACATCCTCATATAAACGATCCATTAGTCGCTATGGCTTGGGATGCAGTTCTGGTGTCGGGCGACTGGCCCCGGGATGATCGTAAACCGGCTCGTAACGCAGCAAGGGATGCAGTTTATGCACTTATTGCCTGGGATGATAGCACCAAGTATCTAACCATGCCAAGTGATCAATTACGTGTTTGGGCAACACTCAGTGAGGACATCTCAGCAGGTTTATTATTGCCAGCAGTTATTGCTTTTGAGCAAATCAGTGAATTGGAACTAGTATGAGTACTGCCTGGAGTCATTTGCCCAATGCAGTACATATTGACCGTGTGTTGACATCGGCGACGGCATATCCTGATTATTGGAATGAGGCTTATGAGGCGGCGCTGTTGGTGCAGGGTTATGGCGCGGCTTATGGTATGACTTGGGATGTGGCTCGGAGTGCGGCTTATTATGTGGCTTATTATGCGGCGCGGGCGGCGGCTGAGCGGGCTTTGGGCGCTCCAGGGTATGTGGCTCGGGGTGCCATCATGGCACTGATCGTCTATGATGACTGTGCCAAGTATCTTGACATGCCCAGTGATCAATTACGTGTTTGGGCAACACTCAGCGAAAAACCAGCAGCTATCCTAATGTTGCCTGCTGTGATTGCTTTTGAAAAGATTAGTGAATTAGAGTTAGTTTATGACTAAGAAAACTATGTGGAGCCATTTACCAAATGCCGATCATATTGATCGTGTCATTGCCTCGGTGAAAGATCATCCCAAAGTTTGGGCTGCTGCTCCGTATGTGGCAGGGTATATGGTGGCTCGGGCTTCGGCTCGGGATGCGGCTCAGCATGCGGCTCGGACTGAGGTTTGGGATGCGGTTTGGGTGACGGCAGGGTATATGGCTCAGTATGCGTCTCGGTATGCAGCTAGGAATGCAGTCGTAGCACTCGTTGCCTATGATGACTGTGCCCATTATCTTGATATGCCCAGTGATCAATTACGTGTTTGGGCAATACTCAGTGAAAAACCAGCAGCTATCCTAATGTTGCCAGCAGTGACGGCATTTGAGAAAATTAGTCTATTGGAAATGGTATGAAATTTATCACCAACAAATACCAGTCAGTTTTACTGCCATATAGTCAAGAGCTTCTAGACTGGCTTCAAAAAACTTATCCATACTCAAAATATACTGTTTTCAATAAAGTATCAGAATGATATTACACACTTATAGATTACACAACTTTAAAAAACCATTATGAAAAACGAAATAGATTTTAAGGAAAAAGTTGACAGGATACTGCAAGATATTGCAGACACCAAGAATGCACTCGTTGAAAAACTGATGCAGGAAGCACTAATGGATGAGGACGGTTATCCCACTGAAGCTGCACTGCAAATTGTTGAGAATTGGCATTGGGCTGATGTAAAAGGTTGGTTCGATTTTATCAAAAGTATTTGGCACTTGGAATCCTGGGGCTGGCATGAGGGAGAAGCTGATCACGAATATCGCAATAATGTGAAAGTCTATCGATACAACCTCTCCACTGCTGGTTGGAGCGGCAATGAGAGCATTATTCAGGCAATGAAAAAATGTGATAACGGCATGATGTGGTATATGTACTGGGTAAGCTCACGCCGGGGTGGACATTATGTATTTGAGATTGAACTTGGCAATTAAACAGAGTTAGGGCATTAACCATGATTGTATTCAGTGTTTGGGATATTATCCTCATGCTACTATTGGCAGTGGTGGGCGTAATTGGACTTTACCTCTGTTTTCAAACAGTGCGTAGGCAAGCTAAATGTAAACATACTGGCAGAATCAATGAAACCAGTGCATGTCAAGCTATATGTGCTGTCTGCGGCAAAAACCTGGGTTTTATTGGTAATTGGCGAAAAAAGATTGATTAGTTGTTGCATATAATTTGCATTATATTACAGCTTTCAGTATAATAAATACATTGAAGAAAGATAGACTTTCTAAATATCACAACTAAACATAGGAGTTATGTTATGTCACAAAAAAAGTACGATACATTAGTTTATATTGGTCGTTTTCAACCAATTCATTCCGCTCACGTTGAAACTATTAGACGTGCGACATTGTTGGCTCGACAAGTAGTTATCATTGTTGGTAGTGCTGATCAGCCCAGAACTTATAAAAACCCTTTCTCCAGCCAGGAACGTGAAGGAATGATTCGAATGTCATTGAATGGCGTTGGTGACAAAAATTGTGCCATTAGGGTTGAGCATAATATTGATACAATTTACAATGACCAAGCCTGGGCAGGAAGAGTTCAGGCAATTGTACAAAAACACAATCATGGTCTGGGCCCAGTGGGTATCATTGGGCACGACAAGGATGACACAACTTTTTATTTGAAAATGTTTCCACAGTGGGGTCGTGAAGAGGTTGAGCTTATTGAACCATTGAATGCCACTGATATTCGTGATTTGTATTTCCGAGCTGATGCCAATTTAAAATTCCTGTCACCGGTGGTGCCTGAAGCTGCATTTACTTTTTTGTCTAATTTCAAAGACACTGCCCCCTATGCACAGATCTTGCGTGAGCGAGAGTTTGTGATAAACTATAAAAAGCAATATGCCAGCCTCCCGTATCCCCCGATATTTTCCACATCAGACAGCGTAGTTATACAAAGTGGGCACGTTCTTATGATTAAACGCCGCAGCGAACCCGGAAAAAACCTAATGGCTTTACCTGGTGGATACGTCAATGCATCAACTGATAAGAGCGTGTTGGATGCTGCAATTCGAGAGCTTCGAGAAGAAACTGGCATTAAGGTTCCCGAGCCAGTTCTGCGTGGTAGCATAGTTGACAATCGAGTGTTCGATGCTATAGATCGAAGCCCACGTGGTCGTATCATTACTCATTGTTTTAAAATTGTATTGGCAGATGGGCCGCTGCCAAGAGTAAAAGGTGCCGATGATGCCCTACGCGCTAAATGGATCCCTATTGCAGAAATACGTCGTGATGAGTGTTTTGAGGATCATTACGAAATTATCTCTTGGGCTCTGGGCAGCTAACTATAACAATTAATATTACAAAAAACAGTGGTTTTCAAATATGAACGAACGAGCAATTAAACTGTACCAAGACGCGATAGAATTTGCTTATAAAACTATAGGCAAAGAGCATAGCGATACTGCTTATTTTCAGGGAGCAATTGCAGGAAAGTTAGCCGAACTTATTGTTAGTGAATGCACAAATCTTTTATTTGATGAGTCCGAACGACTTTACGCATATTCTACTGAATGTGATAATATGCGTGAAAGTGACGAGGCTGAATTGGTTGCTGAAAAATGCGTTGACCTCATTACGATGATCGAAGAACATTTTGGAGTTGAAGAATGATACAAGACAAGGATTATAATTGGTGCCGTCATTGCCACAGAAATCCCAACAAGAATGTACATACACCATTCTGTCCAGCAACAGAAGTAGAACAATGAACAATATACAGTACGGGGATGTCCATTCTGTGGAATGCTGTCGTGCATTGCTGGTCAATGTAGGATTGAAAAGCCAACTAAACTTATAATGAAGCCAACCTCAGCCAATGGCGTCCAAGGTATTTTGTTACGAACATTAAACGGGACGTATAAGTTTCGCGTATACGATGCCGAAAATAACTTCATTGATTATGACTTGACACATAGTGATTTGCATGTTACAATAACTGACACAGACGCGTTCCTTTATAGTGACGAGCATCACGATAATATGTATCGGTTAGATCACAGTCCAGCAACATTAGGGATACCTGAATGAAACTATTTTTAGACACTGAATTCAATGGCTTTGGTGGTAAGCTGATGTCCATGGCTCTGGTACCAGAGCATGATCTGCTTGAAAATTTCTACTGTGAACTGGAGATGACCGACCAGCTGGATCCATGGGTCCGAGAAAATGTCGTTCCACACATGGTTCTAGTGCCCTCCACAAGATTGCAGTTTCAGAGAAAACTAGCTTCATACCTTTTGCAGTTTCAGAAAATCACAATCGTTGCTGATTGGCCAGATGACATTAGGTACTTTTGTGAATCACTGATTACTGGACCCGGGGAACGGATCAGCCTTCCTGGTAAAATCAAGTTTGAGTTGGATCTTGACATCGAATATGAATCTCGTGTACCGCATAATGCGTTATATGATGCAATAGCAATTCGAGATGTCTATCTGTCTAATAAAAACGAAACTCAATGATGGCGAAACGTATTAATAATTTAATTATACATAGATCCCGGAGTTAAACAAATGATACATCCTGACTATGAAGAATATGCAAACATGTTAGAATCAAAATTAAAACATACCAAAGGTAATTTGCTCGATTTAGCAGAAGCCGGCGAGTTTGATATAGTTGTGCAAGGTTGCAATTGTTTCAACACCATGGGTGGTGGTCTTGCACGAGAAATTCGTGAACGTTATCCCGAAGTGGCTGCTGTCGATGCTAAGACCAAGAAAGGAGACTACAGCAAGTTAGGTAATTGGACTGTAGGTTATGCTTGGTTTGATGAAACATCGGACCCGTATATAATCATCAATGCATACACTCAATACAACATGAGTACTGGTGAAGACGTATTTGAATATACTGCATTTGAACTTATTCTACAAAAATTGGCATTTGCTTATCCGGGCGAGCGTTTTGGGTTTCCTTTGATTGGTCAAGGTTTAGCCAAGGGAGACCCAGTTCGGATAAATGCGTTATTGGAACACTTTGCTAAATCTGTTGTAGACAAAGGCGGAAGCGTTACTCTAGTCGAATTCGGGTAACGGCCATGAAAAGTAACATACCTACACTTAAAAATCATAATCCTGTACTTGTTGCTACTCACATTCCTTCTTATCCAATTAACCCCGGGTCTTGGAAAGAGTATCTACTAACGTTAGAACTATATTACCACAATTCGTTCTATGATACAACTAAAATGGATATGAAGAAGGTAAATGATCTGATGCAAGAACGATACCCAGGACCGTATTGTGTTGTAGAAAAGTTATTAACAGATAGAATGGTTATTGGATTTAGTTTAGAATTTGACGATCTCAACGAAGAAATTTTTTGGTTGTTGAGGTGGTCATGAAACGTTATAAAAACTATGTAACATTGCCATACGATCCTCTGTGGCAACCGCTTGATTGGGCTAAGACACATTGCCTAAGCTATATCACAAATGATGTTCATTATGACGGTCATTATTCGTTTGATAATCCAGACATTAAAGTTGATTATTTTTTCTATGATGAAAAAGAAGCTCTTTTATTTGCATTGAGGTGGGCATGAACAACGTTATTCTACCGATGATTAGGCAAGTTATGCCCAATATTATTGCTAATCAAATACTAGGTGTTCAGCCGATGGCTGCGGGCACGGGCAGTATTTTTAATATGGCATTTGGCGATAAAAAGTACAATAAGAAATACTGGCCTTATCAATATACTGTTGATCGTGCTGCATATAAAGAAGCAGAACGTTGGTGTTGGGAACGCTTCAAAGGAAGGTACTGGAGCAGTTCGGGACAACGGTTTGCATTCAAGCGTAGCGAGGATGCTGCTATATTTGCATTGAGGTGGTCATGATTATTCGAGGTGACCACGAAGCATTAAACAACGCCGCAATCTGGCTCAGACAAGAACTGGATATTCCTCCTGAACGAACGATATTTAAAGAGTTTGAGAAGTATTTTAATTGCAAGATTACAGTAGCAGATCCAACAGATCCTTGGTATATGCCAGATTCGGTTGAGTTTCTATCTGATCACGATGCGGTAATATTCTTGTTGAGGTGGTCATCGTGAATTATTGGCAATATAATGGTGTTGCGCCGTTTGATGAAATTTGGAATTGGTGCTTAAAACATATTAAAACTCAGGTCTACACCAACGATTGGGAAACACTTTACTTTACCGATGAAAAGGCGTATATATTCTTTCTACTGAGGTGGCAATGATATTGTCAAGAACCGAATTTGCTGAAATGTTTAATAGTATTAGATCGGGTCTAGGTGACGACAGTTCTGTTTTATGGGAAGCAGAATGCGATATACCCCATTGCCAATGGTTTGTACAAGTTAGGCCACTTGACATTTCTGGCAAGAGACATGGATATAAAAACACATACTGGAGTTGGTGTGATCAAAATCTAACGGGGAAAACACGATGCTTTAGCAGTAACATTGCCGGTTCGGAAGAATGGTGGGGATTCACCAATAAAGACGACATAGTTTTGTGGATGTTGAGGTGGTCATGAGCAATTTAACATTGACACGCGAAGATATTTGTCATCATACTCCACCGTGCGAAATAACTGAATGGCTAGAATTTACTGTAAGTAATTATAGAACATACCATAGAGCATATCATTGGTTGCGAGAAGTACGTAATCAAAGGGTTGTCTTTTCAGATGGTGTTAAAGATGAGAATGAAAATTATACAGGGGAATACAAGTTTAAGTTTTTGTGCAAACATGAATTCATATTGTTTGCATTGATGTGGTCATGAAAACTATATTCGTTAATAGAGATAATTGGACCAAATGCTTTTCTCATGAATATTCGTTAACAGGACAATGTAGTGGAAAAGCAGTTAAAGAAGCACTTGCTGAAAAATACGGCATAGAACATTGGTTAAAAATCAACCTAGATGAATATAAGATAACTTTTATGTATGAAAAGAAAATGACTTATTGGGTATTGAGGTGGTTATGAGCTTTGCTAACATGCCACCCTGGCTTGATCCTAAGTGGCCAATTAATCATATAGAACAGGAAAAAATAATGGCAAAGTGGGAAATACATAAACGTGCAGGAAATTTGTTTGATTATGTTTGGTGGCGTTTTATGCCAGGGGTGACCATCAAAGTCAAATGGCCCGTGGGTGAAATTGTAGCAGGTCCAGGACCAAGTGATCCTCGGTGGTATGACTTAGGTGGTGCTTCATATGTCAAATTTGAATCGGCTGATCCAAACGACCATTATAGGCCAACCCTTGAACAACAGGTTGGTCGGCAAAGATGGGATTGGAATTGGCGCCTAACAGGTAATGACGCCGAAACTAATACCTTGACAATAAAATTTCGTCGTGGCAAAGAACAATATGCTACTTTGTTTTCTCTTAAATGGTCATGATAGAAAAGTTAAAAGATTGGTATCTAACTTGGCGCACTGGATTATCTGCACAAGAGCGAGAGTGGCAGAAGTGGGAAGCAGAAAATATTGTACACCATGCCCACACAATTGAAAATATGTTTATGAACTTTAAGTATATACTTCCAGTGTCTACTGATATATTTGATCTTAGTGAACCGTTTGGCTGGTATCCCAAGAAAGAATTCCGTGAGTACCTGTATCCTGCACGGCAGTTAGGGGACAATGCAGTGTATTTCATTGCTCGTGGTTATAGAGATCAGTGGGATGGCAAGTTTCATCTCAATGATTTGAGGCATGAGCAAGACCAAGTATTTGTGGCAACTAACAATGAGCAGGATGCATTAATGATAGCATTGAAATGGTCATGATGCCCGTTTATAAAAATAAAAGGTGGCAGATTCATCTTAGTCTTACTGACCCTGAGAGCATGTGGAAAACAGTATTTGAATGGTGCTGGGCCACATTTGGGCATCCTGGCACTGATCCAGACACTGGTGTAAAAAGCAATTGGGATTATCACGGTGGCTGGATATACTTTTATGACGAAAAGTGTGTTACAATGTACATATTGAGGTGGTCATGATGGATGTAGAATTTGACAAATTACATAAAGGTATTAGTTCTGGAGTTGACATTCAAGAAATAGGTCTTTGGCTAGATGGAAAGATGCCCAATCTTCCTTTACCAGACGAACAACATTGGACTATTGGCTATAGCACTGACGGTAGAGTTGGAATCAGATTTTCTGATGAAAAAGATGCCACGCACTTTATGTTGAGGTGGTCATGAATACAAAAAATAAGTGTATAGATATACAAGATGCTTGGGAAAGTGCCAAAAATAAATCTACAATAGATGCTAAAATTGCTGATGAAATGTCAGCGGCAATACAAAGAGCAATTGATTGGGATATACTTAGCGAGATGCTAGAACAAATGGGGTGGACGAAAGTAGAATTTACTAATACTAATAGTTTAAGTACTCAAAAAACTGAAGAAATTAAAGAATGGAACGATGTTAACTGCCAAGGAAAAGTTAAATCATACGATGGCGCTATTTGGATGTTTGAACACAGCAAAGATGCTGTGTTGTTCACATTAAGGTGGCTATGAAACCGAAACCCTGTGAATTACAGAAAATGTTGAGCCGAGAATGGCAAGAATTGGGACAGTACACTGGACCTTGGCCTATTACACCTCAAGCACGATTCATCACAGGAAATGCAACACATGACGCACAACTGCATCGGGTAATGGTTGAATATGGCATAGAGCTGGATATTGATTCAAGATTCAATGAGATTAAAGATTATCGTATTGTTGATGAACAGAAGTTCATAATGTTTGCATTGAGGTGGTTATGAAGATAGTAAATCTAAGACAATATCCAAAATTTTGGAAAGAATTTACTGAATGTTTATCAAAATACGATGAACTAAACATTAGCCACGTATCTTCTTCAAGAGCAACTTATTTACTACAAGATAAGTTCGATTTATACGTTAAATCGAGAGTTGGGTCCGACTTTACTAGTGTAGAAATGGATGATGAAGAATATGTTCTGTTTTTGCTAAAATTTATGTAAAATCAGAGCAATTTGACAAATAATGGGAGATATATTAAAATACTGATATCACAGCAAGGAACCACCATGGAATACAAATTAGAAGCCAGTAGCAAAAAAGTGCAAAAGTTTTTGAATTCCATTATGCCATCAATCATTGAGCAGTTGGGGTTGACTCGCAGCCATCGAGCAGTTTTGGTCAAAATTGATGCCGACATCTATGATGGCATGGAAGGTGCAACCATGAACATGGAATTTGCAAATTGCTATTTGGTGCTTATTAAGTCACCAACCCGTGTTACCAAAACTAGTTTGCTTAACTTGGCTTTGACCTTGGTTCATGAAATGGTGCATGTTCGACAATTGGCCAAAGGAATGTTAAAATTTCTGCCCAACAATCGTCGAATTTGGATGGGCAAGACCTATGGCAAAAATGTCAAATATTTGGACCAACCATGGGAATTGGATGCCTATGCTCGCCAAGAAATCGTATTACGACGAGCCATTGAAAGTTACAATGACCAATAAAACTGCATGGAGCCATTTGCCAAACGCGGCGCATATTGAACGTTTATTGGCATCAGTAAAAGCTCACCCTGAACAATGGACTACAGCCACGGACGCGTCTTGGAATACTGCTCTAGACCTGGCTTGGCATGCGTCTTATGATGCGGCTTGGGATGCGGCTTATGATGCGACTTGCACCGTCGTGGCTCGGGCTTCGGCTCGGTATGCGGCTTGGGGTGCAATCGCAGCACTCGTTGTCTATGATGATTGTTCCCAATATCTCAGCATGACAAGTGATCAATTACGTGTTTGGGCAATACTCAGCGAAAAACCAGCAGCAATTTTATTATTGCCTGCTGTGATTGCATTTGAGAAAATTAGTGAATTGAAATAAACGCCCTTAAAGTTAGGGTAATTCAGAGTTTATATGAGAGTTAAGTTCTAATGAAACTTAAAGAAAATTTTATGATAGCCCAAAGGTTTGTGATTTATCAGGATACCATGGTTTTACTCACTGACTATACTTTTTGGAATGAACACTACGAAGAATTAAAGGAATGGTGCAATCTGAACTACATAGATCTTAGCGGTATGCTGGTCAATTTGAAAACAGTCAATAATAGGGATTTTTTTATATTAAAATGGAGTTGATGTGAATAATACCATTGATCTTAAAAAATTAGATAGTGCAGAAGTCATTAAATGGTGTCGTGATGTATTTGGTGACAACGACATTATGGTCCCTTATAATCAACGCAGGTGGGTAACTTTTCGTAGTTATCTAGTAATACGAGACGAAAATGATTACTGCATGGCCTGTCTAAAATGGCTTTAAGAAGTTTAACCAAAATAATTTTTTTTTAATATTATTGGTTGTATAATAAATACATCTAGCAAAGAGATAGACTCTGAGCAGACATTTTATATAAAGGATTTTTATATGTCAAAACTTAATAGCATTATTACCGATACCGATTCGTACAAGGTATCAATGTGGAAACAGTACCCACTAAGAACTGAATATGTTTATTCATACATTGAATCGCGTGGTGGCAAATACGACCGCACTGAATTCCTTGGTGTTCAAGCACTTGCTAAGTATCTTGCAACTCCAATTACACAGGAACAAATCGACCATGCAGAGAAAATTTGGACACTACACGGAGAACCATTCAATCGAGTGGGTTGGCAGTACATTCTCGACAAGCACAATGGAAAGTTGCCGCTTAGAATCCGCGCAGCACGTGAAGGACTTATTATCCCAACTAAAAATGTACTTTGCACTATCGAAAATACCGACCCCAATTGTTACTGGCTTACCACATGGGTCGAAACGGCTGCACTTCGGGCAATTTGGTATCCAACCACAGTTGGCACGACTTCGTGGCACATCAAGCAAGAAATTCTAAAATATTTGGAGAAATCTGGTGACCCTACTACTATTGGTTTTAAGCTGCACGACTTTGGTGCTCGCGGTGTTAGCTCTTTGGAAAGTGCTGGAATCGGGGGCGCTGCACACCTTGTCAACTTCATGGGCACTGATACTATGTCTGGCGTTCTGTGGGCTATGGATGTTTACGGCTGCGACGTGTCTGGTTTTTCTATCCCAGCAGCAGAACACTCAACCATTACAAGCTGGGGTCGAGACAACGAAGTCGAGGCCTACAGAAACATGCTTACAAATTTCGCTGGGCCCGGGTCCGTTGTTGCAGTCGTTTCCGACAGCTACGATATATTCAATGCCTGTGAACTGTGGGGAACAGAACTAAAAGATGATGTTATTAACTCTGGTGCAACTGTGGTTATCCGTCCTGATTCTGGTGACCCGGTTGAAGTGTTACCCAAGATGTTTAGGATCCTTGGCGAAAAATTTGGATTCATCAAAAATGCCAAAGGCTATAAGGTACTCAACAATGTTCGCATTATCTGGGGCGATGGTATCAATTCCATATCTCTTTCTAGCATCCTTCGAACGGTCGTTGATGTGGGAGGCTGGAGTGCAGATAACCTAGCATTTGGTATGGGCGGGGGACTGTTACAACAATGTGACCGTGACACCCTGAAGTTTGCTATGAAAGCATCGTCAGCAAGGGTAAATGGCGAATGGCGTGATGTGTTCAAAGACCCAGTAACTGATCCAGGCAAGGCTTCTAAGAAAGGCCGTGTTACACTTTTTAAAACGGAGTATACCGGTGAGTACTACACCGGGATCGAGGACTGGCGCAAGGATGAGTTTGAAACTTACTACGAAGATGGCGAAGTTAAATTCACACAGACGTTTGAACAAGTGAGAGCAAACAGTAATGCGTGAAATCAAATCACCCTGCAAGTTAGAGTGGAGGCCAGATGAGACTGCCATCTTCCTAGGTGGATCCATTGAAATGGGCACTGCGGAAGATTGGCAATCAAAGCTGGTCAATGAATTAGTGGACAAAAATGTAGTATCGCTCAATCCAAGGCGAGATCAATGGGATTCATCTTGGGAGCAGTCTATTAATAATCCCCTATTCAGGGAACAAGTCAATTGGGAATTGAATGCCCTAGAAGCTGCCGATTTGGTGGTTTTCTATTTCGACCCTAAAACTCTAGCTCCTATTACATTGTTAGAACTGGGATTGCATGCCCATCTAGGACAGAGAGTCATTGTTTGTTGTCCATCAGGTTACTGGCGTCGTGGCAATGTCGAAATTGTTTGCGATAGATATAATCTGAAATTTACCAACACATTTGATGATTTAGTTCAAGAACTTAAACACCGTGTAGACCCAGGGGGTAATCAATGATTACAGACGAGGAATACTCACTTCTACGCTTATTTGATGATTCTGCGGCTGAGGTAACTCAGCATATTTTGAATTTAAATTCTTACGATAGATATCTTAGATTTGGGCATAGTGCATCAGAACTTCGAATTGAAGAATATGTACATAATACCTTATCTACAGTCAATACCAGGCAACGTGCTGATTTTTGGTTTGGTATCAAGCAAGGCCCACTATTAGTTGCCACTCTGCATGTAGCTATCATGGATGATGCAGCAGAATTTGCATTCACCACCCTGGAGGCCCATAGAGGTAAAAAGTTAGGGCAATTATTGTTTGCTCGTGGTTATCAACTTGTCACTGAATATTCTATACCTAGAGTTTATATGCATTGCCTCACTGAAAACCAAGCAATGCGACATATTGCTAGAAAATTCGGACTGGCAGTAATGACTCAGGGCTCTGAAAGTGAAGGGTCAGTAAATATACAATATCCAGTCAGTTTGAAGAAAATTCACCAAGTCAAATATTCAATAGTAGATAAAAGTATTTTTCTCAAATAAATTCACCAATCGATTTGCAAATATATTTGTAATTAACTATAATAAATGTCGGGCAAGAATTTTAGTATTGTTTGAATCATTAATAAGGAACACTGATGACATTGACGAATAACACAATTAAAAACTTAGAAAGTGCTCTTGCTGGTGAAAGCATGGCACATATCAAATATCGTTATTTTGCCAAATTGGCAAGAGCGGAAGGATTTGAGGAAATTGCCAAACATTTTGAGCATACCGCAGATCAAGAAATCTTACATGCCTGGGGGCATTTGGAATTGCTTATTGGCAAACCCAGTACCAAAGAATGTTTGGAAAAAGCCATTGAGGGTGAAAACTATGAATGGAAGATCATGTACCCCCTCTTTCAAAGTGAAGCAAAAGCTGAATTTGATCCCAGTGCAGAATCTGAATTTCGAGAGCAAGGGCTGGAAAGCCGGGAACATGCTCAGAAATTTGAATATATTTTAAAAATGGCTGAGCGTCGATTTGCTGCATTGACCAAAATAGAAAAACGGCATGCAGCGGCATATCAACAAGTATTGGAGGCAATGTAATGGAACATGTTTGTGTAATTTGTGGCCACGTTCACAATGAAGAATTAGAGGGAGTTTGGAAAAATCTGCCAGAAGATTTTCTCTGCCCAGAATGCGGTTGTGGCAAAGAGGACTATGTAGAAATGTAAAAATTTACTTCAAAAATGATTTCTTTTAATTGTAACCTACGTAATCCGTGGAGTGATCGGTTTGAAAATCTGTGGAGCCATACGTACAAAACTCCATTTAAAACCAAGTTTCTTGAACTAGAGATTTATAGAGATTTTACGTTAATAACATTTATGTTTAATTGGACGATACGTCAAAGTCATGCTGGGTTAGATCTAGAACTAGGAATATTTGGATATAACGTTCATTGCAATTTCTATGATAATCGTCATTGGGATAATGTAACTGACTCTTGGCAAATCTAACCGAAAGATCTTATGGGATATAAAAGACCAGGACTGACAGATTAATATTTAAAAATTTATCTTATAAAGTATTGACAACTAATAAAATTATTGTTATACTTAATGCTTGCTAAGTTTAGATACAGCAAATTTTCAAATAAACCAAACTAAACTGAAAGGAAATAAAATGAATGCATTTGTTGAGGCAGTTAAGACTGTACCCAAAGAAGTCCGCACCGACAACGGAATGAAGACTTTTGACTCTAGCAAGAGTGATCTTGTTGACTTGTTCTTCTCTATTGGTGCAAATCGCGGCAAAGACTTGAGTACTCAATTCAATCGTGCTCTTGCACAAGACGAAACTCTGGCACTACGCATGTTGATGTGGGCCCGCGATATCCGTGGCGGGGCAGGCGAACGAGAAGTTGTTCGCAAAATTCTGTTGAATCTAGAGCAGACCAACCCCGCTGCATTAGCTCGTGTACTACCACACTTGCCAGAATTTGGTCGGTGGGATGATATGCTGATCTTCCAAACCAAGCCCGTCAAGGAGCAAGCATTTACCATGATTGGTGATGCAATCCGCGAGGCTCAAATGGCAAAGCAACTTTTAGCCAAAATCGACTCAATGAGCGAAGAAGAATGTACTAAAATTCTAAGTGATATGTAACTTACATTTAGAGAAATGATATCTAGACATGCCGTTGCTTCCCCCGGTTTTATGGCAATAAGGGCATGTTAACAAAGATTTTGGTTGACGTAACTTGTTCAGTGTCTCTTCTGAATGCATTTTGCCTCCATTCTTTTTTATAGTTTCTTTTTGTTTCTGGATACTATCAGCAGACCGTTTATTAGTACCATTCTTGTACTTGGTTATATTTGCTTTTTCAATGCTTTCTTTAGTACTATTAGTCTTACCAAGTGTTCCATTTTTACGTTTAGTTTCTAAACCGGCTATGATGCTTTCTGGAGTATTGGCGTTCATTGTATTATTTTTACGTTTAGTTTCTAATGATTTTGCAATAACTTCAGCAGTTTGAACATTCAGTGTCCCATTTTTCTTTTTAGTCTCAATAGATTTTCTAATACTATCATTAGTGTTTGTGTTTAAGTTCCCTCTTATTTTTCTAGTATTAATTCTTTTTTGATGACTTTCAGTTGTTAGTAAAAATCCACCGTCTCCTGACTCAGGTTTTAAATTTGCCCACTCATCACTTGCCACTATGTTCCACTCTGTGCTTAACTGTTCGCCCATTAATTTAATATCACTTTTATTATTTGACTCAAATACTATTGTAGTGGAATAATTAAACCCATGTTTTTTAAGATGTAACAACCAATAAGTCCCCGAACCGGTATATTTGTGATAATCTTTTTGTTTTGTGAACCCGAAATATTTGAGTCCGGTGATATTATGTGTCTTAACATAAAGATAATAAATACACATGCTGATTGCTCCTTGTAAAAATATAGCACTTAGAGTTCTTGGGTACGACCAATACCGCGAAGAACATTTTTACCCAAATCACTTGCGTTTACCGCAATAATCAAGTATAATATTATTTATACGAAACAATTTTAAATAGGATTTAATAATATGCAAACAGCCAAAGAACAACTTCGACAAAAACTCAATGAGCAATTGATCAACGGACAAACTGCTGCAAAGTGGACTCCGCGTGAAAAGTCTTCTAAAGGAAAAGTAGCACAGGAAATACGTGAGTTCTTTGGTATGAGCCCAAAGTTTTATCGTCGTAGTCTAGCTGATCTGTCAGAAACAGTAGAAGACTTAATGTGCAGCAAACAATGGGATTCGATCAACTTTGGTAAGGTGCCAAGTGTTGCTGCTAGTCGTTATCAAAAAGCCTTTGCACGTAACTCTACTACATATGCGAAATATAAAGAAGGTCTTGTGAATGGAACTGAAAAAATTTCAGCAGGTGCTGTTTATCCCTACGATGTCATCAAGTCTCACAAGCATGGTGGTGATCACACTGTGATTCAAGCCCAATGGGATGCATTGCCTGACTATATCGGTGATGAACTGGTGTTGCCAATGTGTGACGTAAGCGGCAGCATGAGCACTGCCGTTGGAGGAAACTCTAACCTGACCTGTATGGATGTTTGCGTCAGCTTGGGGTTATATCTGGCTGATAAGAACAAAGGTCCGTTCAAGGATATGTTCTTGACCTTCTCTGACAAGAGCAAGATCGAAGTGTTAAGGGGTAACCTGTTGAGCAAGCTTGCACAGTTGCAAAAGGCAGATTGGGACATGAGTACAAACTTGCATGGAGCATTTGAAGAAGTGTTGCGTGTAGCTGTAGCAGGCAAAGTTGATCAGAAGGATATGCCACGGTATATTCTAATTATGTCAGACATGCAGTTCAATGCGTGTGTTCGACATGATGACTCTGCCATGCAGATGATCGAACGCAAGTACAGCTCAGCAGGTTACGAATTGCCAAACATTGTTTTCTGGAATTTGAAAGCTAAGGCAGGTCAAAGCCCAGTTAAGTTTGACAAGAAGGGCACAGCGTTGGTTAGTGGATTTAGTCCCTCTATCCTTAAGAGTATCCTGGCTGCTGAGGATTTGACACCTGAAGCAGTGATGTTAAAGACTTTGAACGATCCACGTTATGCTGTAATTGCATAAGTTCTAAAATTGAACAAGAAAAAGGGGCCATACTGGTCCCTTTTCTTTGTCTTGATTTCTAAATTAGATATGGCATTGTGATTGTTTGGATTTGGTCAATGCACCAAAATTCACTGGCCATTCTTTACCTATAGGTAATTCTTTAGATCTGGGTGGTAATTTAAACTCAACACCTGATTTTTTTATGATTTCCGACACAGGCATTCTTAGTTTAGTTAAGTCTGCCCCCAAATCCTCTCGATGTGGAAACCACCATCCTGCAACTTCCAGAGTTTTATTATTGATAACTATCTTATAAAAGGCATGAGGTACTATAACTCCTTTGCCAATTCTAGGATCTTGGTCACTATAGACGTTTCCAACATAAATGGTAAAGGGTTGCCCAAGTTGTATTGACCAAGCACGAACACTGGTTTCCAATAACTTCCAAGTGCCTCTGTTGAGCCCAGGCAATTGTGGTGACATATTAGTCATCAAGAAACTCTCAAATTCCACTTGTTGGTCCCAGGATAAATCACCGTCGGGGCTCATGTGCCCTTTGTCATAGCCTGTGCCAGCATAATCTTCCGGGGTAGCACCGTTGACTACTGAACGATCAGTGGCAAACCCATTGGATCTAGCAACACAGCCCAAAGCATGTTGCGTAGTCAATGAATAAGTTACAAATGCCGGTATTTTTGCCTGAGCATCATAACCTACAAAATATCCTTGACGACAAATGGTATTTAGTTTTTGTGATGCTTTTGGAAAACCCCAAGGACTATGTATTTGGCATTGTATTTTCGGTAGTGGATCCCGCTGAGACCAAGCATTGGCTAAACCGCCACAGTGCAACAACAAGACGAATAAAATTAATCTCATAAAAACTCCAATAAGTATTTTATTTACCAAAGAAAGTAAATCCCTATGATCTTTAGTTCACAGGTAGTTTACTTAATAACGGCAAAATACAATTAGCGTTTTATCTTTTTATATTGTATAATGTTCAGTAGAAAAGGTGATAACATGTCAGAGTTCAAGGAACAAATTTTAAAATATAGTAGACAAGAAACCCTGGTGCCACTTAGTATTTGGTTCGACCAAAAATTGGACCAATTGATGGGGTCGGGTGATTTTATGAAAGAATCCAATTTAGCCTATGCTGGGCATGTATTGGATGCACGGCTTCAACTATACAGCAAAAAATATGGTATCAATAAGGTGGTTGTTGGTATGAGTGGTGGAGTGGACAGTGCATTGACCGCAGCTTTATTCAAAGAAGCGGGCTGGGATGTCACTGGTGTCACCATGCCCATACATCAAAATCCCAATGAAACCAATCGTGGCATTGACACATGCAAAGTATTGGGTATCAACCATAAGCACATTGATTTAACCAACACTTATGAAAAAATGTTAGCCAGTATGGCTGAATCAGACCCCAGCATACTAAATGAAGATCAAAAGCTGCGTCGAGGCAATTTAAGAGTCAGGTTGCGTATGATGACTATTTATAATCAAGCCAGTGCTGTGGGTGGACTAGTGGCCAGTACAGATAATTTCAGCGAATTGGCAGCAGGTTTTTGGACATTGCATGGTGATGTAGGCGATTTAGGTCCTATACAAAGTTTAAATAAAAGTTGGGAAGTCCCCAAGCTAGCTGAGATCTATGGTGTTCCATCGCATACAGTGTTTGCAACTCCTACAGATGGTTTAGGAATTTCGGAAAGTGATGAATCCCAATTCGGGTTCAGCTATTTGGAATTTGATATTGTTCTTATGTTAGCTATAAAGGGTATGCCTTTTGACAGTGTGTATACTAGACAAAAAATACTGGATTATTTAAAGGTGCCAGAGCAAGAACTTGCTAAAGTAAATAAAATCTTAGACCGAGTCAAGTTTAGTGCATTCAAAAGACAAAATCCTTATAACTTATCACATCCTATACTTAACAGATATTCTGGGCTAGCATCAATTGATTCTGGTCTTTGGTTACCTGATTAATTGAACTGGCCTTGTGGTAAATCATAAATAGATTGTGTAAACCCAATGCCCTTATGATACACTTAATCAAATCTCTGTCAGATCCCAGGTCTGCATTGCTTAAAGATGATCCAGTCAGACCACATATTCATCATGAAATTAGGTTTGGTGATGGTAAATTTGTTTTTGCTCTTATGGATGAATCAATAGTCAAAGCAATTTCTTGTGCCAAGATCTGCCAAACAGTGCCCAGAGATGAGGCTGAATTATTCGACGCAGAAATTTCAGCTTCTATACTGGTTTTTTACACAATTTGGAGTTATAAATTGGGAGCAGGGCAACAGTTAATACGAGATGGGTTGGACTATGCTAGAGAACACCTACCTGAAATCACCAAATTTGTTACACTAAGTCCCCTAACAGAAACCGCTAGAAAGTTTCATTTACGCAATGGAGCCACAGTATTCAGAACTAATTTAGATTCTGTAAATTACGAATATCAACTACGATGAAGAAAACAATTCTATTAACAGGTGGTGCTGGATTTATTGGCCACCATATGATTCGACGGTTGCTTAAACATCAGGAATATAACATTATCAGTCTAGATCGATTGGATTTTGCTGGTAATTTAAATAGATTGTCTGAATTAAAATCGGAATATAGTTCAGAAACCATGTCCAGGCTAAGAATCATACATCACGACCTAAAAGCAGAAATCAATTCTCAATTAGCCAAACAAATAGGATCAGTAGATTTTATTATTCACATGGCAGCAGGCAGTCATGTTACTAGGTCCATTGAAAATCCATTATTGTTTGTCATGGACAATGTTGTGGGCACTTGCAATTTACTGGATTATGCCAGGAATTATCTTCCCAACTTGGAAAAATTTATAAATTTTGGCACAGATGAAGTTTTTGGGGCAGCACCCATGGGGGTGGACTTTCAGGAATATGACAGATATAATAGCAGAAGTCCATATAGTGCAACCAAAGCCGGGGCCGAGGAACTTTGTGTGGCCTATGAAAATACTTTTAAAATGCCAATCTATTGTACACATACTATGAATGTGTTTGGGGAACGTCAGTCCCCTGAAAAGTTTATTGGTATTGCCATGCGTAAGATATTAAAAGGTGAAACTGTATTCATACATGGTGACGAAGAAACCGGAACTATATCTGGACTAAGGCATTGGGTACATGCTGCTGATGTAGCTGACGCCACCATGTTTATTATGAATTTACCACACAAACAATTTCCACTGGCCAACAATTTTGGTGGGGTGACTTGTCCTAAATTTAACATCGTGGGCCAAACCGAAGTCAGCAATTTAGTTGTGGCCGAAAAGATAGCAGCAATATTAGATAAACCATTAAACTATAAAATGGTTTCGTTTGATAAACAACGCCCAGGACACGATTTTCGTTATAGTCTCAGCGGAGACTATATGAAATCCCTAGGTTGGGAACCAAAATATGATTTTGATACTAGATTAGAACAAATGGTAACTTGGACTTTAAATAACACTCAATGGTTGGAACTATGAAAAACGTCGTTGAAAATACAATTTGCTTGGCCTGCGGGTCACACCATTTAAAAACTGCATTAGATCTTGGCAATCAAGCCTTGGCCAATAGCTTTTTATCCTCTCCCAAAGATCCGGAACAAACTTATCCACTGGCCGTTCGTTTATGCCATCACTGTTTTCATTTGCAGCTAAGTCACAGTGTTTCTCCCGAAATAATTTACAAAAATTATCTTTATGCTACAGGTACAAACACCACAATTCAAAATTTTTCAAAATGGTTTGCAACTTGGGTTGATGAATACACTAATAGTAGAAGTGATACGGTCTTAGACATTGGTTGCAATGATGGTACTCAGTTGAATTATTTCAGTGACATGGGATACAATACATTTGGTATAGATCCAGCTAAAAATTTATATGCTAGAAGTTCACTAAGGCATCAAGTAATCTGCGATTTTTTCTCTGAAACTTCTGCACAGGAATTGGCAAAAAATAGCTATGATGTAGTGATTGCCCAAAATGTTTTTGCACATAATCCTGACCCCTTGTCTTTTATGAATTCCTGCAAATTGCTTATGAATGATGATACTTTGCTTTTCATTCAGACCAGTCAAGCAAACATGGTAATTAATAATGAATTTGACACAATTTATCATGAACACATAAATTTCTTCAATGTTAATTCCATGAACAAATTGTCAGAACGTGCAGGTATCAATTTAATAGATGTTGTCAAAACTCCCATACACGGCACCAGTTATATTTTTGTTTTGAGTAAAACTCTAAGCAGGCCCAGACATATTGCCAACATCATTGCTTTGGAACAAGCTCAGAACTTGTTGACTGAAAAACGATACACGGTCTGGGCAAACACAGTTAGAGAAAATGTCCATGAATTAAATTCAACCATCAATGTATATAGAGCACTGGGATATACAATAGTTGGCTATGGTGCTGCCGCCAAAGGTAATACTCTACTAAATTTTGGTAAAATAGAATTAGATTATATTATTGATGACAGCCCACTTAAACAAGGAAAATACACCCCAGGGCAGCATATACCTGTAACCAATATAGAACGTTTGGAAGATGAATCTGAAATTAAGATAATGTTTGTGCCCTTGGCTTGGAACTTTTTCGACGAGATAAAAAATCGTATCCAAACAGTTAGGCATAATACTGAGGACCGATTCCTGAAATATTTCCCTGAGGTATCGGTAACATGAAAAATTATCTAGTAAAGTCATTGAATCGTATCAAAAGTACAGATTGGTTTTGGACTGATAGAGCCTCAGAAGGCGATATCTATCCCTTATATAAGCAAATGCACGATTTGTCAAAACTTAGCTTTGATCTAATGCTGGGTGGTGATTGGGAATATATATTTCTTGAAGCCGTAGTGGAAGATGTAAACCAAACATTTAAAGATCAATTTTATGAGATCTATGACATTTGGCAATCTGAACCCTGTAACATTTTATATACAGGTCCAGATACACAAATGATACAGCCCACAGAAATTTTTGGAAAATACAACAATTTTCTACTTTGGAATTATACAGATCCCAAACAAACTACACGGCATCAACATTATTTAAATGCCGATATTAGATACTATCCTTCTACCATGACTGATGAATTATGGAGCATAGGATTAGAAAAATTTAGATCTTTTGACTATTGGGGCGGAGATCAGGATTTATACAATGACATGGTTTGGAGTCAGGGGCTTAGCCCAGAACAAGTGATAAATCCCAAAATGGCTTATCAGGCTTTTATGCTACCAGGCGGCGAATCCTGGGCCGATGATTGGAATGGATGTGCCTTTGGTGATGCACATATTGTACATTGGCATGGATCTAGGTCTGCAAGGCAAAAATTAGAGTTAATGCAGCAAGTTTCGGCTCAAATTGGCATGATTTGATGCCATTTAGATAGACTTTTCCTCTGTGATATACTAAACTAGTGAACTTCTTTAAAAGGTCTAAATATGTTTGAATCAATTGAAATTCGTCGTGTCTTCAATGGTTTTATCTTGACAATTACCACTGATGAGGATATCCAAGAATACGTTTATGATACCAGCCGCAAGGCACTTCGTATTATCAAACAGCACTTGGAGACACCTGGCAAAGTTGAAGAAGACTAAGAAATCAGTTAGCACAAGAGTCATTGATTGACTATAAATGTGTTAAGTATTATAATTTACTTCTTTACAGATAGTAGTTATTTATGACACGAATTGTCTTTTACACCCGTGATGCTCTGGAAATTCTGCGTTATATCAGCTTGGATATCATAAAAGCTGGCACTATTTGGGTGGAGGCTTGGGCTTCTGAATCAGATTTGCAAACCTTCAAGTCGAATGGCTGGTGGTTTGATAAAGCTTGACAATAAATCGTTTTCTAAGTATAATTGATACTTAGACAGTTAACCACTGGAGTGACAATGTTTCTCGTCAAAGCCGGCACAGTTATCCAAATTCAAGCACCCAAGAGGTCTTGGACTCATTTTAATTGGGTTAGCTGGATTCCTTATCGAACCAAAGAGGACAAAATCTACGACAAGGAAGAAGTCTGGGATATGGTTGGTGTTCACAATGATCGTGAAGACATTCCTGACTGGGCACGGCGCAACATCACCGAGCATGGCTATACTGTGATCCGTCGTAATAACAAATACGCCATGGTTCCTCGCGCTCAGGTTGAATACTTAGACTGATTTGACAATAAATCGGTTTTAGTATATAATTGATACTTAGACAGTTAACTAAAGGAGTTGAACATGGAATTTATGATCAAAACATTTTTGGGCAAAGAAGTTAACATTTTCCCGGGAGACACTCAACCAAAATTTGGCATCGTACTGGATATCAATCCTGCAGGTGTTGTGTTCGAAATTACAGAGCGTTCGGACCAACAGCCTAATCCGTTCCTTCCTAAAACTTTTAAGAAGGGACAAATTGTGTTTATTGCAATGGAAAAACTTACGTTTTCACTTGTCCCCCTGGAAAAGTAATTTGACAATAAATTGTTTTGGGCATACAAAATACTCTTAGACGGTCGAAACAAGGAATTGTAAATGGCTAAACAAATTTCTATCAAAGTTTTCGCAGATCCGGGTCATGCTTGGGCCCGCTTCCCCAAAGCTAAATTGGTGAAACTTGGTATCGCAGATAAAATCTCTGCATACAGCTACCAGAATGGTGCTAATGCTTTCTTGGAAGAGGACTGCGATTTGACTGTTTTGGTTAACGCACTACGTCAACGTGGGCATGAAATCAAATTCAACGAAAGCCACACTGATCGCCAAAGCAAAATTCGTAGCTATTCCAGTTATCGAGTTTGACAAATAATCGTTTTGGGCATACAAAATACTTTTAGACAGTCGAAACAAGGAGTTGTAAATGGGCTACAAAGTTATCGCAGACAAATTTCAAATGGATGAAATGCGTACTAAGTATGGTCCTCGCAAAGGTCTCGAAGGCCCTTTCAATTTCAGTGGTCGTGTTCTGTATTATGATGTCAGTGAAGGTCGGTACTACGATCCGAGGACCGACTTCTATGTTGAACAAAGCGAGATGGACTTGATCCATCAGCGTATTGTAGATATCC
>Ga0214923_10002404_pt1 | contig 25011 bp, 20 predicted proteins | sample LL1510_MetaG_FD_177993 | JGI IMG/M metagenome (GOLD analysis project Ga0214923, IMG submission 177993) | Freshwater microbial communities from Lake Lanier, Atlanta, Georgia, United States - LL-1510 | ecosystem: Environmental > Aquatic > Freshwater > Lake | place: USA: Georgia | collected...
CGAAGAAATGTATGGAAAACCACACTCTTATGCCTGAGCTAGATAAGGGCGGAGACAACAGCGGATACGAGGGGGCGATTGTGCTACCGCCGAAATGTTCGATGTATATGGACAATCCCGTGGCTTGCGTGGATTATTCGTCGCTATATCCATCAGCGATGATTAGTCAAAATTTATCGCACGACAGTAAAGTGTGGACAAAAGAATTCGATTTGGCTGGTAACTTGTTGCGTGAAACGGGTGAGAAAGGCGCGGACGGGTACACATACGATGATTTGCCCGGTTATAAATATATTGACCTAGAATTCGACTCTTTTCGATATGTACGTAAGACTCCAACTTCTCGCGCGGAAAAGGTCAAGTCGGGAACAAAGGTTTGTAGATGGGCGCAGTTTCCGAATGGAAAAAAGGGAATTTTACCGTCGATTTTGGAGCAGTTATTGAAGGCTCGCGCCGACACCCGTAAAAAACAGAAAACAGAAAAGGACCCTTTTATGTGGAATATTTTGGAGAAGAGACAGCTCGGTTATAAAGTAACTGCGAACTCTCTGTACGGTCAATGTGGATCGCCCACATCTGCTTTTTGTGAGAAGGATATTGCCGCGTCCACCACAGCCACCGGACGCATGATGATCACATATGCTCGCAGAATTATCGAAGAAGTTTATGGAAATAGGCTGTATGAAACATTAGAAAACGGTCCTGTGAAATGCAACGCCGAATATGTGTATGGTGATAGCGTTGCGAATTATAGTCCAGTCCACGTTCGTTGCGGAGGGTTCGTGGAAGTTTGTACAATTGAACATCTAGCTACCAAATACGGCAATGGACTATGGAAACCTTGTTTAGAAGAAGGTAAACAAGAAAAAGAGATATGCGAATTAAAAGATATCGAAACTTGGACCGAAAAGGGATGGACAAAATTATATCGGGTTATTCGTCATCTATTAGCACCTCACAAAAAAATGATGAGAGTTTTAACTCATACCGGTCTAGTAGACGTTACTGATGACCACTCTTTGATATGCGTAAATGGTAAAGAAATTTCTCCGAAAGACGTAACTATTGGCACTGAATTGTTACATAGTATTGCGCCAAACTCCGATAATTTTACTTGCGCCTTCAATGAAGAACAGGCAAAAGTTATGGGTTTCTTCTTTGGTGATGGTAGTTGCGGCAGTTATGATTGCCCGTCGGGCAAAAAAAATTCATGGGCATTAAATAATTCCTGTCCTGATATGTTAAATAAATATTTAGAACTTTGTTCCTTAGCTTATCCTGAGCACAAATGGCTAATTATAGATACGTTAGAAAGCTCAGGCGTATGTAAAATTTCACCCAGAAACAAAGAATATGGTTCTATCGCAAGATTTGTAAAACAGTATCGCGAGAAGATGTATTTTGAAAAATCCAAAATAATACCAGTGGAAATTCTTAATGGTCCCGAAAATATTCGTCTTGCTTTTTGGGAAGGAATGTATGACGCAGACGGCGACAAAGACGCAAATGGTTATATTAGAATAGACCAGAAGAATCAGATTAGCGCGGCATGTATTGCGCGATTAGCGTCGACTCTTGGATATAACACTTCGATAAATACGAGAACTGATAAACCAAATGTGTATAGAATCACTATGTCCAAAGGAACACAGCGAAAAAACACAAATGCGATAAAAAAATTATACGAAATTGACTACAGTGGTTTTGTTTATGATTTGACCACAGAAAATCATCATTTTGCAGCAGGAATTGGAAATATGATAGTACATAATACGGACTCGGTATTCTTCACATTTAATCTAGAAAATCCTAAAACTGGAGAAAAAATCCGTGGAAAAGAAGCACTTGAGTGCACGATAGAAATCGCACAGGACGCGGCCAAACTATGCACGCAATGGTTGAAACCACCCATGGAGCTTTCTTACGAGAAGACGCTGATGCCGTTTATTTTGGTGGCCAAGAAAAAGTACGTCGGAATGCTTTATGAGACAGATCCCAACAAAGGGAAGTTGAAGTACATGGGTCTTTCAATAAAACGTCGAGATTCGTGCGATTATTTGAAAGACGTTTATGGCGGGATTCTTAATATCCTAATGAAAGAGTATGATATCAAAAAGGCAATACAGTTTCTAGACACGTCCTTAACTGCTCTTCTTAAGGGAGATGTGTCTACGGATAAATTAATGATGACGAAGCAGCTCAAAAGCGATTATAAAAATCCGGAGAGAATGGAGCATTGGGTTTTATCAGATCGTATTGGTAAACGCGATCCTGGTAATAAACCGAAGTCGGGTGATCGTATTAAGTTCCTCCATTTCGTAAATCCTAACGCGAAGCTTAATGGAGAGCGCATCGAGACGCCCGAATTTATCCGCGATAACAGTCTCCCTATTGATTATACTTATTATATTACGAATCAGCTGATGAAACCACTACAACAACTGTTTTCGCTAGCTTTAGAGCAAATTTGGGAGATCAATAAAGCGAGCACGCCACTAAGAAAGCATAAAAAAGAGGTCGCTGAATTAGAAAAACTGTACGAAGACCGTACTGTATTTATGAAGAAGCGCGAAATAATGTGTTGTAAAAAAATCAAGGAAATGCTATTTGATAAATATTTACAGCAAATAGAAAATGAAAAGACAAAAACACAGACTATTACGCAATGGTTTAAGAAAAATTGATTTGTATATATCCCATCAGAATAAATACAAAATTTTTATGCATAAGAACGAATCGACATCGGTATTTGGTTATGTTGGATACTCCGGATTATTTATAATAGAGGTTGTTTTTATTCCTTATTACATGCTTGAAGGTGCTTATTATCGATCAAAGGATCGAATGAATAACCTTTACAGACGATTTCCAGATAAATCGTTGTAAATGTAAATAGGCAATTCGAACATAAAAGATCGATTCATTGAACTATCATTTGTGTCTCTGTCCATATAATTATGAATAATATTTTGTATACCATTTGATAAATTTCTTATAATTCTATCTACGTTATCATTTGACGCAGTGGGTTCTTCGACCCGTGGATTTTCGTTTTCGTTTTCGTCGTTAGCTTGTTCTGTTTCATTTTGTGTTCGAATATCATATCTACATACAGGACAACGCACATTGTGACGAAACCAATTTTTTATTGCGGCTTCGCGAAACATATGTCCGCAATGGTTTATCCTACATATTCTTTCGCCCTCTTGAAAATCATCTAAACTAATAGGACAAGTAGTATGTGTATGTTCTCCCGCGTGATAATTAAACGTTTCGGTCGAATTTGTGATTTGTTCTTCAGTAACATTAGCAGGAATCTCAGGAAATAATCCGGGCAACATGTTATTTACTGTTTCGTTAATAATATTAGTGTAAATGCTATCAGTAAAAGGTCTGGCGTAAAACGCGTAACGTTGATTTGGTATGGAATTGTTGTTTTGAGGATAAGGGTGATTATATTGATAACGACGCTGTCTATTCATACTCGTTTGATTATTTTGTATTATTTGTAAAAACATTGCGATGTTATCGTGAAATCTACGATCGTTTATCCTCACTGTATAATTATATTCAGTGATGACGTCGAATAACATATGCATGAAACGATTATCTTCATTTGCGTCTCGATAAGCATTACGATTGTTAGAAAAATTGTTTCTATTATCCATATTAAATAGTATATAAAGGTATATTTATATATGCTTCTATAAATATTATTATTATGAATCATTCAAAATATTATAAAAAGGGTTATACAGGAATAGATAATTTGGGTAATACTTGTTTCCTAAATTCTTGTTTGCAAGTTCTCAATCATACTTATGAAATGAACGACGTTTTGGATAAAAAGAATGAAGCTCAGATGAAAAACGGAATACCAGATACAAATATATTGAAAGAGTGGAATGATTTGCGTTCGGTGATGTGGAGCGGAAACGGCATCGTATCGCCGAACAAATTCGTGCATAATGTACATGAGATAGCCAAAATTAAAAATAAAGAAATATTTACGGGATGGGCACAAAATGACATGCCTGAATTTTTATTATTTATGATAGAATGTATACATAATAGTATAAGTCGAGGCGTAACAATAAAAATAACTGGTAAAAAAGAGAACAAATTAGACGAAGTAGCCGTTAAATGTTATAGTATGCTGCAAGACGTATACAGTAGAGAGTATTCCGAAATTATGGATTTGTTTTTCGGCATTTACATGTCGGAAATTTCGGCGAAGCACGGGACAAAGACGCACGCTATAAAACCAGAGAACTTTTTTATATTGGATTTGCCCGTTTTGGACGGTAACACTATAGCATCAAATTTATATGAGTGTTTCGATATGTTCACGAAAATCGAATATTTAGAAGGAGATAATGCATGGTTTAATGAGTCGACGGGTCAAAAAGAGGATATAAAAAAACGTATTACATTTTGGAATTTCCCTAAGATTTTGGTGATAGCCTTGAAACGATTTTCGCCAGACGGAAGGCAAAAATTAAACAGTATGATAGATTTTCCTATCGAAAATTTGGATTTATCAAAATATGTTAGTGGGTATAGCGCGTCTTCTTATAAATACAATTTGTACGGAATTTGCAATCATAGCGGCGGAGTTATGGGAGGTCATTATACAGCCTTTGTAAAACATATTGATTCCAAATGGATACATTTTAATGATACAAGGGTCGAAACAGTGGAAAATCCGCAAAATATAATAACACCTTTGGCTTATTGTTTGTTTTATAGAATAGTGGCGGGATCGAATAAGTAATTCGATGTGTTTGATTTTTTATAATGTGTTAGTATATATAATGAATTCTTCAGAAAACAATAGCAATTCTTTAACTAATGATTTGACGGATATATATAATATGATATTCACAAAAACAACAGTCGTTTTATTAATATGGTTTTTAGCGTTACATTTTGTTTGTTATTGGTTATTAAAATATTTTTTTAGCGAAGATATAGAAAATTTAGATTATCAATCTAAATTAAGTAGGTTTTTAGACATAGCGGTATTAATTTTTATTTCATTATTTTTAACGGCGTCCTATTATTCAATGCCGCAAAATGATAAGGAAATTATTTTGGAAAATATCGCTTCTAAAACGAAAGAATATATTAAAGATAAAGATTCGGTTTATAAAACAGTGGTGTTTATATTATTCTTTTATTGCATTATTTATTTGTTTAGAATACCAATGAACTATCAAACAAAACCATATTTTATATCCGGGATCGAGTATACTAGTTGGTCTATACTTGTTGTGATAATCTTCACGAAATTTTTTGAAGATGTTTTTTCTTTTTCGATGTTAGACACTATATACGATTTTCTAAATTGGTCCAATATGGATACCAGTTATAATGAGTCTAGTAAACAATCTAAAGTTGTGCAGTCCAATACTGATCAAGCAAAAAATACAATTTCTACTAACAAAACCAATAATTTATTTACTTTTACGTCTATTTTTTCTACGACAAAACCACCGGTAACATCTTCAAAAGTTCCTGTTACTACAGCAAAAAAAAATGCAACTACAACTACTGCTCCATCTGCAACTACAACTACTGCTCCATCTGCAACTACAACTACTGCTCCATCTGCAACCACAAAACCCCCTACAGAATCGTCTGATTCTAAAAAAAAGGTAACGCCCACAATAGAAAGTTTTGATACAAATATCATTGAAACGACTCCAACACCATCTATAAAAATACCAGAAGTGTTCAATGTATTGGGAGGTTATACATACGATCAAGCGCAATATATATGTAAAGCATACGACGCAGAACTAGCTAATTATGATCAAATAGAAAATACATATAATACCGGAGGAGAATGGTGCAATTATGGTTGGTCTGACGGCCAACATGCATTGTTTCCCACTCAAAAAACAACTTGGGAAAAATTACAAAAAAGCGCTGATCCTAATAAACGAATAAGTTGTGGAAGACCCGGTGTGAACGGTGGATATATTACTAATTCGAATACAAAACTAGGAGTAAATTGTTACGGAATTAAACCGGAATTATTAGCAAAGGATACAAATGTTAAAGAACAGGAACAAGGAAAGGTATTTGCGAAATCAAAAGAGGATGAAGAAATAGAGAAAAAAGTAGAGTTTTGGAAGGAACAAATAAAGTACGGTAATGTTAATATTAATCACCATAACTATCAAGTATGGTCTAAAAACGATGTCGGACCAAACAGTGAAAATGTGGTTACGCCTACAGTTTATAATAAAGAAAAAAATGGCGATGAAATTTCTTCAGTTAATCCGACTAAAAACATGAAGAATATTTCCAATGCAAAAGAATCTCGCAATAATGAATCCGAAAAAATTCCGTCAACAACTATGATTCCCAATAATGTATCTCTAGATTTGACTCCGGCAAAAGTACCTTCTACAATAGCTCCGGCTAATGTTGAATCTACTAATAATAATATAGTGAAACGCAAACAAAAATAAAAGCCGATTCATATATTGATGCACGCAATAAATGAATTATTTTTTTTTCAGGGTTTTTGATGTTTTTTTGGTTAAGCATTTAGCCACACCGCCGTATAATTTTTGAAATCGTTCTTCGTCTATGGTATCACCTAATATTATTTTAGCCTGACTTTTTTCAAAACCGCCTTTCATTTCGCTACTGTTTGATATGTATAGTCCAACCGGAACAGAAAATCCCTCTAATTGAGATGCTCCATTAATATTTCCGAAATCACTGGTTGTTAAAATATTCCTCAATGAAAAACCGCCAATCATAACTCCATCAGAATGTTCTCGAAAATTATATTTTTGAATTATAGATGATTCCATATAATGATTATAGAATTTTATTTCGCATAATGACGTAATTCTTTAACAATATTAACTTCGCGTTGATCTTTAATGTAATTCATAATGAAGTCTACCTGTTTTTTATCGTTTATTATATTTTCTAAGCAAAGTTCTATATACGAATAAGAAAGAGGAGTATATTCTTTTTTTTCCAGTATTCTTATTTCTCCTGTTTGAATGTTTATTTTTTTATCTGCTAAATTATTATCATTCATATAAGCTGTTATAGATTTTCCTAATTCGGATTTCATGTCGCGCAACTTTTTTGTATTTTCATTAATTAATTTTAATTTTTCGTCGATGAGAGACCATTTTTGTACGTTCTCAATAAACACCTGTTTTGACGTTTTTGGTATAATTTGACCCGTATTATCCATTTTTATAATATGGGTTTATTTACAATAATTTGGTATAACCATTATCGGTTTTTAACGCTTTTATTTTTGCGCGTCGTTTTTTTGGTATTTTTTTTTGATGTTTTGCGGTAAATTTTCTTAGCATCTTTCATAGCATGACCCAATTTATAACCAGGTTTATGTTTATTTTCTACGTAAATCTTTTTTACTAAATCGTTCCAGACGGACATTTATATATTATTACGCGATAATATATTTTTACACATTTTTTATATTATTTTGCTCAAATTTTTGTTACATCAGATAATCAGATAAAATTATTCACAATACATATTTATTTTTCTTGAGCTTACCACCTTTTTTCGCTGTTCTTCTGTGCTTACCACCTTTTTTCTCTGTTTTTCTGTGCTTACCACCTTTTTTCGCTGTTCTTCTGCGCTTACCACCTTTTATCGCAACCGCATTATCGTGAGGACTCATAGGTTTCTGTTGTCCAGGACCACCAAAAACTTTTACACCGTGTTCAGCTGCACCAGGCATGTTATATATTACGCATAGAATTTATATTTCCTAAATAGTTTTCGAAACAACATTCGATCTATACAATGTATTATATAAATGGATAACTAAACACAAATTCGCTAATATAAGAAACAAAAGTAGAACATTGTAAATACAAATAAACCAAATGTACAGATAGATTTCGTTGTACATCATATTACCTAAAGGTTTTATTATTTCTTTCACTTCTTTGTGTATGTCTTCGTTTTTAAATAATTCAATACAACTATCACGAATGCTTTTCATAAGTTATTGAATGGTAAGAATTTATTCGGGCGAATTTAACTTATTTTTATTCACATGTTCTCAATAAGTTTATTCACTTTGTCTCGAATAACGTCAATATTAAATGCGTCAGGTAATTTACCGTCTTTAAAGAAAACCTTTTCATACTTTTCTTTGTAAGCAGCATCGTCGTTATCTAAACGAATAATTTCTTTTATTAAACTGCTCATGTCTTCTTCTGAAAAATCGGGTTTCAAATATAGAATGGAATCTAAATTTACATAATCGCCAATATTCGAACACCCCCAATAAATAGGAATAGCTCCTCCGTAGTAGGCGTTTATTAATTTTTCAGTGAAATAATTAGGCTGTGACTTGTTCTCAAAACATATCATAAATTTATAAGATTTAATAAATTCAAAATATTCCGGTGTACCAAAACCATCTTTTGTGCAATTACCGTCCATATTATGCATAAAACGGCCACACGAATCTACTTTTTTGTATTCCGAAAGTTTATTAAACATCTGGACGCGCTGGTAACAACTGCCGTTACTTACCATGAATAAACAAAAGTTGTTTTTTTGTGTTGGTTGTCTTTTTGATAATAAACGATCTATCTCTATGTTACTATGCAATAAAGATAAAAAAGCATGAGGAAAAATAATAATGTTGCCCTCTTCTTTTTCGGCAGGTATAAAATTTATATCAAACCATGAAGGTTCGGAGTAAAAACTTTCTCCGCTATATTGAACGTATATTGTGCCGTTCTTTTTATTTATTTTTTCTTTTAAATTTACACTATAGATTTCTATTTTTTTATTTGAGTTTTTAAAAATTTTATTGAATATGTCTACCGATTTCTGATCAATATCGCTCCACCAGTGTTTTAATACGGCATTCTCAACTAATTTTTCTATTATTGAAAAATTAAACAATATAAATAAAAATAAAATAATTAAAATTAATAAAAAAATAACAACATTGGTTTTCATTTTTATATTATAATATTATTTTTATTTACAAAATGTTTAGACCATTGAAAACTATTTCGTTTTTTTAATTGATTAAAAACCACAACAAATAATAAAATGGAGAACATCTACGAGACGAATGATAATTTTCAATTCGATAAGTTGAATTTACTAAAGCCTGTTTCTGTTTCTGGCGGTAACTATTTTATACGATTCACGATTGACGGGAATTATTTGTACGTGCAACCACCAAAATGCAAAACAAAACAAGGTATCATAAAAGCTGGAAAAAAATATTATACCGATTTAATGTTCTCAAACGCCAACGACCAATTCATACGCTGGATGGAAAATTTAGAAACATATTGCCATGAATTTATCTACAAAAACCGCGAACGATGGTTCGAAGGCGAAATGGAAATGCACGATATTGAGAACTATTTCACATCGCCCATGAAAATCTTCAAATCGGGCACATTTTATATCGTGCGAACGAATATTCCCAGTGGTTTAGGAAAACCAACATTGAAGATTTACGACGAATTTGAAAAAGAGGTAAGCATGGAAAGCATTAATGAAAACACTGATTTAATGACCATTATCGAAATACAAGGTATTAAATGTTCTGCGAAAAGTTTTCAAATTGAACTAGAAATTAAACAAATGATGGTTTTTAAATCAGTTAATTTGTTTGAACGCTGTATAATTAAAACAAGTGAGATCAAAAAACCAACAGAACAAAATTCACAGCAAATCATCCTCGCTGATGAGACAACTGTTTTAAAAAAATTAGAAGAAGAAGACGACGAACCGGAACCTGATCATGTTGACGAATATGTAGTTCAAGATCTATCGGAAAGCACAGAATCAGTAGTCGACGAAGAACGTGGTAAAGATTTAGAAATTGTTGATGAATCTTATAAAAACGAATCAGAAATTAAAGAACATTTAGAACAAGAAGTTCAACAAGTGATTACCAAAAATAAAAATGATGATATTGAAGAAGTAGATTTTGGTTTAGAACAATTATCATCAGAAGACACAATTCAAATTAAACAGCGCAATGATGTATATTACGAAATGTATCGCGAGGCCAGAAAAAAAGCAAAAATCGCAAAAGATTTAGCACTATCTTCTTATTTAGAGGCAAAACGCATAAAAAATACGTATATGTTGAACGATATAGTGGACAGCGATAGTAGTGATTTAGAAGAATTAGACGCCGAAGACGCCGAAGAAGATTGAAAAAAACATTTAGGAAGCAATGATAAATAAAAGCGATATAGAATAAATAATTTTATCAACCGATATTATAAAACGGATGTTGAAGGAATTTTCTCAAGGCGTTTCTAAATTTTTTACTAATGAACGAATCCTCGTTTTAGTGATTTTTCTCATATTGGTGTGGGGTCTTTTGGCCTATTCGGGAAACAAATCTATGCGCGTAGACAATTTTGGTGATTATAGCCAAAAGTCAAACTCGGATGTAACTGGAACAATGAACCCTACGCAATATGCTACAAATGATACCCAGATAAACAATACCGCATCTAGCGTTATTGATGACGTCGCTACAACAGCCGCCCCTCTTAATTCTTTAGACGATCATGTTTCTTCTGATCACTCAAATGTAGCAAATCCTTCCGACTTGTTGCCCAATGACGAGAACAGTCAATGGTCCGCGTTGAATCCTAATTCTATGAAAAAGGGTGATGCGCTAATGCCTGATTTACTACAAGCGGGATATCACATTGGTTTAGATACAATTGGTCAAACATTAAGAAACGCAAACCTTCAGTTGCGTTCTGATCCTATTATACCTAAAACTTTAGTGGGACCTTGGAATCAAAGCACTATCGAACCTGATTTGGGTAGAGTACCTCTTGAAATCGGAGGTAATGTATAAACACAATCGATAATAATTTATAATGCGTAAATTATTATATTCATTTATTATAAAAAAGGTTTATATATGATAGATTACGAAGATATATTAGGATTTTCTATAATAATAATATTTTTAGTATTTTCGTATTATATTTACAATGATGGATTGGAAAGCTTTCAATTAAATTGCATTATATCTGACGTTGATGGAAATAGATATTGCGTTCGCGATAGATCAAAAGTAAACGACGCCGCAGATTTATTAGCTACTGTTACAAAAAAATGTAAAGACTTGGTGGGTTACATGGGCGAAAAACATCCTAATAATGAAGCGGTAAAACGTTTAATAAATGGTTTCAAACCAAATAAAATAATGGAAACATTACCCACCAGCACTTATACTGCATATAGTGAAAACAAAGGTGAAAAAATTGCTTTTTGTTTAAATGCGCAAAAGGAAAACAATGAATCCCTTATTGATATAAACACATTGACGTTTGTGGCCATTCATGAATTATCGCACGTTATGACGGTTTCTATTGGACATAAACAAGAATTCTGGGACAATTTCAAATTTTTACTTCAAAATGCGAAAGAGGCCGGCATACACGACCCTGAGGATTATAAAAAAAAACCGGCCGATTATTGCGGCATGAAAATTACCGATAATCCTTATTACGATGCATAGGACTCAAGCGCCTTTAATTCTTCTGGTGTATTTACTCCGCTAACATAAATGTTCTCGTTTTCGCTCAATAATATTGTATCCACCGGAAAAAATCTGTTTTTTAACAGTTTAATTATATCTGTTAAATAATATTCTTTTTGATTATTATCATTATCTATTTTTGGTATAAATTCTTTCAATAATAGTGAATGTATTTTATACACTCCTGTATTAATTATTTGAATAGCGCTTTCATCTTTGTCGCAATCTTTTTCTTCCACAATTTTTAATAATTCTCCGTAATTATCACATATAATTCTACCGTAACCTTGCGGGTTCTCAAAATTCGCCGTTAATAAAACAGAATCATTCGGATTTCCAATTAATTTATTTAATATTTTATCATTAATCAAAGGCATGTCTCCATTTAATATTAAAACTGGTCCATCGTCTGTGTATTCCGATAAACACGATTTTATTGCGTCTCCTGTTCCCAAAGGGTTGGTTTGTTTAACAAAAATAATGTCTTTTATAAACATATATTTTTTTAATGTGTTTTGTATAAGATCGTCATGTTTTCCTGTTATTACTATTAATTTGTGTGGACGCAATAGTCTTGCTGTTTCTATAACACGGACTAACATGGGACGATTTTTTAATAAATGTAATACTTTCGGTAAATTTGAAGACATACGTTTTCCTTCTCCTGCCGCTAAAATAGTTACAGTTAAATGATCCATATACTATTTTCAAATAAATAACTTATATGAAAATAACGAAATCGTTTTTGCACCTTTACACCTTTCAAACGCCGATTATATATGATAAAGGTGATTTATCGGTGTATTATGTTATTTCGTGGATATGATAGATCTCATAGTTTGTGAAATCGCGGTTGTAGTAGACTGAACAAAAATGTCTCTGTTATTCGATGGTGCTACGCTGGCGCGCAAAAATGTATAACTAGGGGTTTGTGTTGTAGTGGATAAAATAGGTATTTGGGTAAAACCATTTGATTTTAAATAGTTACAAATATATTGATATAAATTACCGATGGACACATTATGACGGTAATATCTAAGACCAGTTAATAAAGCATTTGTAAATGCACCAGCAGCACATTTATCTGATTTGAAATATGCATCAGAGCTTGTTTGTTCATCTTTGCAACCACTAAACATAAAAATATTCGGATTTTGTATTATTGTGCTATTGTTTTTCGTTTTTATCCAATTTGTAGGGCTAACATATTGAAAAGACCAAGGCAAATCACAGACGGTTCCACTATGACATGAATCAAATATCAATATAGTTTTGCAAACAAAAGTTTTTACTATATTCAATAAATCGTCATCCACTATAAAACCTTTTGTTTGATAGTCTAAAGGTACTAAAATGCTATCGTAACCGGAAATTTCATCTTTGTTTTTGTCCTGTATTTTAGAACCATGACCACTATAATGTATCCAAACTTCTTCTAAATTCGCGGACTGTGCTGCTAAACTTATTAAATTATTCATAATGTTCGCTTTCGTAGGTAATGTCGACGGATTATTTATATCATCTCGCAAAACTGTTACATTGGCTGAACTATAATCGTAAGCATCGATTAACATTTTGCTAGTGTTAATAACATCATAAACGCAACCATTTAATGCTATAGATGGAATGGAGGTATAATCTATACCAATCAATAAAGCTTTCTTCGCCATTATATTTTAAACGCACATATTATTTATACGAGGTAACCAAGATTCTCTCGCATTTATTCAAAGGCGTAAAAAAATAATAAAATAATACATAATTGTATATAAAGTTCATGGAAATAATACCGAAACAAGATATTTATAAAGTATTTCACCTTGATGCAAAAGGAAAAAAAACAGACATTTATGTTTTTCAAGGTACAACTGATTCTATCTATGAGTTAAATGATTTATTTAGCGAAATAGAATTACAGGAAATTTCTATTCATAATATTAAAATTAATTTTTCAAAACAACAGATTCATAAAGACGATTCTATACGCACTATTAAAAAAAAATTTATAAACGAATTGGGCAACGAAACTTTGGCGTATGACGAAATTTATATGTTTTCTTATGTTCAGCAAAAAATAAATCTTTTGCGTTTGTACCAGGAAATTACGGATTTTGAAAAATACGATTTTACACACCCAATGTTATTAGTAGTTCTTAAAAACCTTGGTATCAAAGAAACTGTTGTAAATGAATTTAACAAACGCGAAGTTTATTCTTACGACGATTTGATACGTTTTGGTATTCATGAAAAAATTTTGGATGTACCGGTTTCTATTGGTCAAAAATTCACTCGTAGTCCAAATTATTTATTTTCTGCGAACCCGTTTCGTTTAACACCCGAAGCCGAGAAAACATACAAAATGAATTCGGATAATCCATTGGTAGAATTTGAGAACCAATTGTTGTTTTATTTTGGTAATCACGATAGAAATAATATTTATTTTACTAGTGCGTCTGACGTTTTCGATTTTGCTGTCGATTTACATTTACAAGAAGAATTTGTCGCACAGACCTATTTTCCTTTGTTGTTCAATAACGATATTAGCAAAAAAGCAGCACTTTTAGAGAACCGTTCTGAATTATTAAAAAACAACGCGACTCTGGTACAATCTAAAACATTGAAATTATACGAGACAATTGATATGTTTTATAATATATCACATACGAAAAAACTAGATATTCCTTATTTACAACGAGGAGTTACGTATTTCGATATTGTTATTCACCCAAATTCGAAAACAATTATGCCGCTAGAAGCTATCTTTAAAAATATTCACGCCACTTCGTTGTGCCCTTTTATTAAATATAATCCGGGGTCTCGAAAAGAGAATATTTATCGATTATATTCGACGCAAACAAATAAAATAGGCAAAAAAATCCCTTTCTTGGCCAAAAATTTGGTGATGAATTTATCTAAAAACACCGGGAAATCACGTCAGTTATCATTATTTAAACAATGCACTTTTGATGGTGGATCTCAGGATTTTTATATAGATTTCGATTACAACGGAGATATACATTTGCGCTGCGACTTAGAAAAAACATTTAATAGTGATCAATTATTTAATTTCATCAAAGAACATTATAATCCAGTTATTAAAACCATGAATACATTCTTAGATCGCACTGGTTATACTTTAGAAGAATTCGACAGTTTTTATTCTCCAAATATTGAGTTTGTCCATTTGAGATATAAATTAGTAATTGATAAAGTGCGCGACGTTAATATAAAAGAAAGGGCCGGTTGCTTAACCAGTGTTTTTGATATTATAGATGATAACGTTGCTGAAAAAGCTATTTTCCGTTATAAACGAGTATCCAATTTTCAGAAAATGGACGCCATGAATGCGATTATTAACGAAATATATTCTCAGACGAATAGCGAACGCGCTGTTGTAGAAAGTCTTATGCAGAATTATCAATTGAGCGAGAATGACGCTCTAATACATATATCTAAATTTTTGAATGCACATACACGTATTCAAGGTGCATTTGTTAATAAAGAATTTATCATTGCTGAAAATCCGGGTTTTGAAACCATCATACGTATTTTGCCTTTTGAAAAACAAATTGTAGTTGATATGGATAATATTAACGCAATTGAGTATATTGACGCAATTGATGTATATATGGATAGTTTCATTCGTATGATACAATACCCCGAATCGATTAAAGTCCCTGCTACTAAAATAAAACAAATGTGTTCTCGCGTAGACGATAAAGTGGATGAAAGCCATGTAAAAAATATGGTAGTATCTGCTGTCTCTGGCGTTCAACCACTAGTTTTCGGCAAAAAACCTTTACTATTAAATACCGAAGATGATATAGACGTTGAAGAAGAGGATTTTAATATTGAAGAAGACGAAGATGTCGGATATATTCCGGATGAGGAAGCTGAAGTAGATTATGAACCCACCATGGAAGATACTATAGTGGATGTAACTGATACTATAAAAGCTCCTACTGAAGAAACGGTCAAAGAGGAAGAGGAAGAGGAAGAGGAGGGACTTATATTTGATGAGATGGAAGGCGGAGCGAAAACAATAGACGGATCATTATTGGACGGCAAACCTTTTAAAAAAAAAGATATTTTCTTAAAAAAAATGCAACGGCTAGAACCCAAGATTTTTGGTGTTAAAAGTGACGACAATTTCGGATCTTATGCGCAAATTTGCCCTAGTAATTATAATAAACAGCCTGTTATTTTAACTCAAGCAGAAAAAGACGAAATCGATAAAAACCATCCCGGTTCTTATGAACATTCTATAAAATATGGAACTGATCCTAAAAATCCTTATTATTATATATGTCCACGATTTTGGTGTCTATTAACGAACACCAGCATGACCGAAGAAGAAGTGAAAACGGGCAAATGCGGCGATATAATTCCGTTTAATGCGAAAACGGTTCCTAAGGGTGCGTACGTATACGAATTCACGGATAATAAATATCATAAAAACAAAGAGGGAGAATACGTGCCGCATCATCCCGGATTCCGCGAAGAGGGATCTAATAAAGAAGGACATTGCGTGCCTTGCTGTTATAGTAACTGGAATTCCGACATTCGCAAGAAGAGACGACAACAATGTGAGAATCCCGAACAGGCAGCTGCTGAGCCTGAAGCTCCGAATAAAGCACAAAACGTTCTTTATATCGTCGGATTTGATAAATACTTGAAGCAATTCCGTTTCGGATTCTTACCTCCTTCAGTAGAACGTTTTTTCGGTATCAACCACGCGAAAATCATTACAAAAAATAATCCCGCGCAAATAAAGTCAGACACGCCTGTTCTTCTTCGATACGGTGTCGAGCAGTCAATTAAACAATCACTTATTGGATGCTTAGCTGACGTATACGCAGCGCAAAAAAATGTACCTTTACCAACTATCGCAAAAATGCGTGAGATTTTAGCAGACTCGATTACTCTAGACATGTTTTTGAAATACAATAACGGGTCGCTTCCTTCGGTATTTAAAACTAAAAAGACAAAGATTCCGCCTGAAATCATGAATAAACACACAGAGAGTACTTTTTATAAAAGCTTAGATAGATCGAATGAAGTGCAATATGATTTTTTAGAAGATACGGTGTCTGCTTTTGAGAACTTTTTGAACTTTTTGCGCGACGAGAATTCAGTAATTGATCATACGTATTTATGGGACGTGGTTACCACAAAAAACGCAGCGCTTTTTGATAAGGGCTTTAATCTCGTGATTTTTACCATAGTGAATAACGATATCACGGACAAAGTTGAAATCTTATGCCCTACTAATTCTTATTCCAAAAACCATTTCTCTTCATTAAAAGACAGTATTATGTTGTTGAAACACGATAATTTTTATGAACCTATCTATTTATACGAATTGAAAGAGACTAAAATCGTCATAAAAAAATCGTTTCATGAAGATAATATCATGAAAAACATAAAAAAAACTTTTGCAGCCATTAAAAACTCGATGAATAATTATTGTTCGGCTCTTCCTAGTATGCCGAAAGTATATCATTTTAAGAAAAATATGTCCGCTGAACAATTAGTTTATATTCTTCAGGACGCAAATTACGTTGTTGGTTCACAAGTCATTAATTATCAAAGCAGAGTAATCGGTCTTACGGTTAATAAACCAACAGGAGAACGCGGAGTTTTTCTACCCTGTTTTCCATCTTCCGTTTTGGATGATTTGCCGATGGTTTCCATGGAAGCGAACGTATGGAATAATTACCGTTTTAGCCGGGATGAACTGACTGAGATCGCGAATAAATTAAAAATTCCTTGTTTGCCTAGATTTAAAGTAATTGAAAACGATTTGATTGTGGGTATTATCACGGATACCAATCAATTCGTTCAGATATTTCCACCTGAACAAAACATCGAAAATGACGGAATAGAAGAGCTCAAAGGAACGAATATGATGGAAGCAGATAAAGTATTGACCTCCAGACGTGAAGGCGATAAAGATCGAATAACAATGATAAAAAATATCAATTTAGAAACCAAAATATATAATACATTTCGAAGTAGCATCCGAGCATTATTAAACCAATTCCGCAATCGTTCTTACAAAGAACGCCTGTTGCGTTTTATAAATAGCGATAATACTAGTTACATGGATAAATTGAAAAATACAGAGATCATTTTACGCAAATTGTGCAAAGGTAATGTCGAATTCGCGGAAAACATGCCGCAGGAATTAATCGACGAGTTTTTGGATATAAGCGAAAAAACGGGCCAAAAAGAAATGTGTTTGATTAATGAAGATAAAGATTGTAGTTTGATCGTACCCAAAATACATCTAGTTAGCGGAATTGATAATGAAATTTTTTATTACGGTCGAATGGCGGATGAATTTGTCCGTTATCAGCGCGTCCGGTCTTTTATGTTTGAACCCAAAGTATATTTGAATATCAGCAATACGAATTATAAAATCAATGCCGATGAGTTCATTATATTACAATCGCTATTGACCAATGAGTATTTCGAGAATTTAGTACCGTTTTCGTCAGGCACTTATATAACTTACGATTTAGCTGAGCCAGTAGATAGCCAGAGTTATTTAAACACCAATGTCTATGATATGAATAAAAAAACGGCCGAATCGACTGTGATTGACGAAGAGAGGACGAAGTGTATCAAAGAAACTCGCGACATATACGGCGCCTCTGATAGTTACTGGAAACAAATGTTTCCCAAAACAGCCAAAGAAATTGTCTTTCATAAAGAAGCCAATTGTAGTTTTTTCGTGTTGGGTGTTATTTTATATGAAAAAACGGGCAAGCATCATAATATTAATGATATAAAAAATATGCTTTGGGAGGCTTACGAGCCATTGTGGGAAGAGAATAGTATTAAAATCGAAGACATATTAGCGAAACAAGGAAAGACGGAATTTATTCGAAAACTTAAGAGCGGGCTAGTGGATATGGAAACTCTGGTGAAAAGCGAAGAATATTATATTACGAACTTTGACCTTTGGACTTTTGCCTCCAAATGGGACTTGCCTATTGTCCTCTTTTGTGAGAAGCCTTTCAAGAATATGCTCACTGATGTAAAATGGCTTATTATGAACGGTAAACAAGAGGAAGCCTATTATTTTGTACGTACACCAATTGTAGTAGAAAGGAATACTGTTCCTGGATATCAAATGGTGAAACCAGTAATGAAATTGTCGGAAGTGCGCGGACTTTTGGGCATGGTCGAAAGTGGACTGCGCGGAGAAGAGGAGTATAAAAAAAGTCTTTTGTCTTTTGAAACTTTTTTGCACGATTACAGCACACAGAACTCTTAATTTGAACTTAGCCAATCCTCAGGCAAACATACATGAGTATAATAACTTTGTTTGCCTTGTTTCCATGCATCATTGGATATTAAGAAAGGTTCGATTCGAACAGATCCGTGGTTTTTATGTGAGGCGCGGTCATTGTAATCAATATAGGGCGCCGCATGAATAATTTGCTGATGAGTTATATTTTTATACTCATCAACGTCATCGTATATAATAGCAACATGTCCTTGATCAAGTTCATGAGAAACAAATTTTGCTAACAATAGTGTGCCTCTTGGGTATCTCTGTTTCATGTTTATCCTTTTCAATCGTTTATTTTGATGTAAATAAACAAACCATGCTCCTGTTCCTCCTGGGAATTGTTTATATAGTTCTTTATACTTACCGCGAATATTACCGTTTGTTCCTGGTATGGACAAATTAAGATGTCTTCTTATTAAATTTATGAATCCAGTGCAAACAATGGATTTATCGTAGACCCGAATTTCGTTCGCGCTTGGCGGCGGCGAATTTTCACACCAAAATTTATCATGACCCTCAAATTTGTCGACTTCGACTTCAAACCATCTGTATGGTAATCCCACTAACGTTTCTGCGTAATTCATTGCTTTTATCGATTATAGTTTATTTATTATAAGGATTCGATTTTTTGTTTGATAATATTACATCATTAATATATATAAAATCGCCCCTATTATCGTGATTATCGTGAGTAGTCCAACTATGCATTTTAACAGTGAAATTATGCTATTACGAATTACGGACTCTGCCTCTACGTTTTCCGCGATTATTATGACTTCTGCTTGAATTGGACTTGCTACGGTTTCTATTAACATGATTATGTAGTAAGGTTAATAAATTTTATATATTTTCTAATATATAAAATGTTTTTTGAATACGCGAAAACTTTTTTTCAATTCGTCTACGCGTTTTGTACTTCAGATTATGGTAAAATTAAAGATGACCAGGGGAACCAAGGGCTTGCTTCGCATACCCCTTCAACCCCTCCTTTGCAACAAGAAAGATCGGATTAGGCATTATAATAGCATTTTTATTTAAGCAGGGGTTAGGGTATGCGAAGCAAGCCCGTAGTTCCCTATTAGAAGCCAATACAAATGTGCAAGGAGGGGTAAGGGTACAGAGGCCACTTCGTGGCCTCCAACCTTACAACGCTTCGCGTTGTTGAGGGGAACGTAGTTCCCCCTATTAAAACCCAATATCATAATCGTCGTCATCGCAGCCGCCCACATCCGTCTGTTTCACTGCCGCCAAATTGTTTTGAATGAGCACATTATTTTTAGCGCAAATATCCGTACGATCTTCCAGTCCGCCAAAGATGCGCTCGATCTCCTCATTCTTGTCCTTCATATCTACATCCATGTCCTCTGCGTTCTCCATTTCCTTCATATCTAACACAAGATTGAACGAACCTGTACCGAAATAACCATGTTGTCCCATCATCACGCTCGCGCTCACACCGCGCATATGATCGAACTCTGCGTGCCTCGACGCCTTCAAAAGCACTTCTGTGTGCACCTCAAATGTCGACTTCGAAATTGGCCCGATGTCGTCATTCAAAATGCCCGATCTGAATATCGAAACCATTCCCTTCGTGGAAGTCATGCGATCGCACAAAAGGCTGAGATGGTGATAGTTAATATAAACGTCACTGAATTCCATGACCTCCACAAACTCATTATAAATCACCTGTCTCGCGGATTCAATACCTAGCGTGTCGAAAATCTCATTCACGTCATTGCTGAACGTGCGGTTGCCGTCGATGAAATCTAAGCCAAGCACCTCGAGCAAATTCGAGCCAGTCGTATCTAGAATCCAAGTATCCTTTTTGATGAATTTACCGTCCTCCTTTTGAATCAAACGGTCATCCATCTTTTTATCCATGACCACCTGATTTTGTAGCTTTCTGGGAATCACGTTACGGATTCCGTTAATGCCGCGCAACACAATATTATTTAAAATTGTGTCCTGGAAATTGCGCAATAAATAAATTTCGTCAGATTGATCAAGAGTATCAGCTACACCTTTTTGCTTCTTTTTACTCAGTGCATTCGAGTTCAGGCGAAGACGGAACACTAAATTTGACGCGTTATAATCCGAATAAACGCATGTTATTTCGTTGCTATAACTATTCGTGATCGTGAAATGAATATCGTCCATGGTAATGTTCTTATCTAGGAGAGTCTCTTCATCCATCTCGATGCGAATAATCCACTTGGACTTATTCTGATTGTCTTCTTCGTATTGGTCGCCAGCGCAATCCTTAATCATATTCTCGAACTCATAAAATTGCTCCATCAAAATGCGGTCTTGCTCGAGCGTCGTGGCCTTATCATTGGGGTCGAAACACACCTGGACCGACTTCACCACATCGATCAATTTGGTATGTTCCAACATATTCGCGTATTGCGTGGCCTTATCTTGTTCGCCCTCATCGAGTGGTTTCAGATGCACAGTGAGCGAAGGATTCTTGGGGTTTTTGGTGAGGCGCAAAAGCTCCTCAATGCGCGGCACACCACGCGTGACGTTGGATTTGGATGCTACACCAGCAAGATGGAAAGTATCGAAAAGATTTAGACCGTTTATGCAATCAAATGTTCTTGTGTCTTCCACCGTGAGATCATAGGCATAATTTGTGGTGTTTGCTACTTCCTCGATAGAAACGATTTTATCAAATTCGATGTCTTCGTAACGACCGTCGCGGTTTTCCATTATTAGTTCTCCATTCACAATATTAGGGACGAACAAATCGGCCTGATTGAATTCGTATTTGAACGTTTCCGATAATAATTGTTTACATTTTTCGTTTTTAGATTCGGGTTTCATATTAAGTAGCTTAGCCAACTTTTGACCCTGCTGATTGGTCACAACAAGAGAATATCCTTGTCTGATGTTTTCGGGTAAAGTTCCGCGATTGTTTTTCTCGATCTTTTTAAGTTTGTGTATCTTGCCTATTACTCCCAAATTTTTCAACATAATCTGTACATTCATCAGAAGGTCGCGCGAAACTGATGTTACTGAAACACAGTCGCTTCGTTTCGAACCGTCAACCCTTTTGTGTTGATGGACACAACCGTCTCCGCCAATATAGGCATCTAAGAACCCAAGAATGCACTCCTTATTTGAAAACATGATTTTATCGGATACGTATTTTCCTTGACTCAACTTTCCGCAAAGATTCTCAAGGATGCGACACAAAACTGTATTGTAGATACGAATGTCTTGGCTTGTCCATCCTTCCTGAATTTTATCCTTATGTGTGTAAATTTTAGTAGTAATATTGTGTTTCTCGCACCAGCGTTCAATAGGTTTCAAATATTCGTCGTCATTATTCGCAATAGAAATCTGATGTTTCGTCATACAACCTTCCGCGCAATAAGCGCCGACTAAATAACCAAAATCATAATCTAGTGTGATATTTTCTGGAATCTGATAGGTGCAGTTATTGATTAATTTCATATAAACGCAATTCGGCTTAATAAATTGTGCTTTGTTCGCAGTTCTTCCGGCGTGCGCTGACTCCTTGAATAGTACAATAACGCTGTCGCTGCGATTATGCGGCAAAGTAAATGTTTTATTCGCGTGCTTCATCCACCAATGATGTTCATGCATAACAGCCTTTGCTTTCTCTAGTTCTGAACCGTAAAGATATTCGGACGGCGGGAGGACCTCTTTCAGATTAAGTATGAACTGTTCCGAATAATCAAGGGCCTTCTTCGAAACAGGCAAGTAATCGCCTACCTTCAAATCTTTACCATTCACGCCTTGAATCTTACTGTCGACCAATTGTAAGAACGATTTTGCCTTCGTTGCTATGACCTCGCGATTACCTTCCGTAATGATTTTCAACATTGTGTTTGTGCCGTCTTCGTTAATCACCGGATGTTGAGTTACAGCCTCGATTCTGCGCCAAACTGTGCGTCCGTCTTCTGTTCCGCTAGGCACTTCATAGAATTCGGAAAGCTCGGCATAAGTAGTGTCCTTGTCTTTCATATAGTCTATTTTGGACGAACTTTCAATCCCCTTCTTTGTAAAATCACCAATTTGCACCCGCATAATCTCTTGACGCGAGTTTCTCACCAAAATTTCCGTCTCGTACGTAACCGAATTAAGCGTCAGCTGCGTGGTCGGTTCGCCAATCGACTGGCCGGCAATCACACCAACCATCTCTCCTGGATGCACAATAGATTGCTTGTATTTAAGGAGCACGTTCTCGAGGAGGAGTGTAAGTCCCTTACGATGGAAGCGCTTGTTGACCAACAAATCCTTGGGCGTCAAATAGTAATAATAAAGAATCTCGAAAAGGGGCGTCGGTTTCGCATAATGAAGCGCCTTTAATTTGTTCATATATTCCTCCACCAGCTCGAAGGTTTCGAGCGGAGTAATGTCGACGATGGAATTCGCGTTCAAATTCAATTGCCCCTGAGTGTTGGCTATCATGTTTTGGAACGCAACGGGCACCTTCACCGTATTATCGTTCTTGAAATTGAAAATCGCGGATACGATCACATCTCTCGCGCTCAACATCTTTTGGATATACTCCTTGCACTTTTCTTTGGTTGCGGGGCGCTGCTTTTTGAGCCGGGTCACCGTTCCCTTCGCGTAAATATCAAGCAAATCGTTATGTTGATCGTTAATTCCCACAATATCATAATGTACATAAATATCTTCCGTGCTCATTCCGACAAGAGGAACACTTTGGTTCTCTGCCTTCGTCGAATCGAAACCATCATCGCCGTATGCGAATTGTACGATCTTGCCCTTGTTGTTCCGCACGGTCATGTCGTACTCAACCTTGAGATCCTCCAAGCCCTTGATCAGTCGTCGCTGGATATAACCAGTCTGGCTCGTTTTAACAGCAGTATCAATAAGACCAATACGACCGCCCATAGCGTGAAAGAATAGCTCGGGTGCGGTGAGGCCCGAAATATAAGAATTCTCAATGAATCCGCGTGCTCCTGGGCTGTCGTCGAATTTATTGAAATGCGGAAGCGTGCGGCTATCGAAGCCGTAAGGGATTCGCTTTCCATCAACGTTGGTCTGGCCCAAACAAGAAATCATCTGACTAATATTAATCGGTGTGCCCTTAGAACCACTATCCACGATCATGACGAAGCGATTGGTCTTACTGAGGGATTTGCGACCGATCTTGCCGGCTTGATTCGTAGCGTCGTTCAAAATATTATTTACGTTATTTTCAAACTCCGCCATGTTTGACGTCGCCGTGTTATTTTCGAACACGCCCAGGTGTACCTTCTCAATGAGCGAATGCACTTTCTGCTTCTGCTCCGTGATAATATTAATAATACTTTCTTGTGTCTGCGCATTCGCAATCAAATCGCTAATTCCCACACTGAAAGAGCTTGACTTCATGTATTCAGTGACCACGTTCTGAAGATCATCGATGAAGTTCGACGCCGCCATGTGTCCATAGTCATTGCAAATACGATGAATGATACCCTTTGTGGTGGAAGCGAGAACAGACTTCTCAATTTGACCACGAATGTAGGTGCCGTTGTGAATTTCGAGGACGTTATTCGAGTTCTTGTAGTCCTCGGCGTCATCGAAAAGCTTGGTCTTATACTTCATGGTAAGGGGCGCCAAGATTTGCGTAAGAATATCGAAGTTCGTGATCTTGTCGCCCTTTAACCGAAGCGCCTTGACGTCCACGCGAGGGAACATCATCAAGAGATTCATCGCATCCCTTGGGCTGAATGTGATGCCGGGTCTTGTAAACCGGTAAGACCCTAGAAGCGAGTCTTGGTAAATACCAATGATCGGCGCGTTTGCGCTAGGGCTAATCATTTGGTAGGGAATGGCCGCCAGGTGGCGGAGTTCAGTCTCCGCCAAAATATTTTGCGGGCAGTGCATATTCATTTCATCTCCATCAAACGTCACTGCATATATGCAGTCAGAATAAACATGTTCGAATCATGTAAATTTTGAGAGCATAAATGCAGACACCCCTAAGTTTCCAGAGGGGACGGACTGTACCTTAAGCAAACTCAGGATGGCTAATCCTTCATCGTTCACCAACACCTCAGCAGTCTCTGAGAGGGTATCATGGCCTACCAAACGGCTTTAGATACTCCACTGCGGATTGCCCATTTTGTTCGTGTTCGACCATGGGGTCGCGAACGCATCAATCGCT
>Ga0214923_10002405_pt1 | contig 25005 bp, 26 predicted proteins | sample LL1510_MetaG_FD_177993 | JGI IMG/M metagenome (GOLD analysis project Ga0214923, IMG submission 177993) | Freshwater microbial communities from Lake Lanier, Atlanta, Georgia, United States - LL-1510 | ecosystem: Environmental > Aquatic > Freshwater > Lake | place: USA: Georgia | collected...
TGTTAGGTCGTGTTATACCAGGTGGAACAGGATGTTTTGAATTATTATTAGATACAAATAAATTAGAAAATTCAGAATATACCAAAAATGAAAATGGTGGGCGTATTACATTTATTGGATTAGAAGAAGAAGCCCTATTTAATGATGTTATTAAATTTGGATTTACTAAAAATGATTTCTTTTTACCAGTTTAATTGATTTCTTTTTACCAGTTTAATTGATTTCTTTTTACCAGTTTAATTGATTTCTTTTTGCCAGTTTAATTTATTTTATTAAATTATTTTATTATTATTTTATTTATTATTATAAATAAAATAATTATATTTGTCCTATAAATATTTTCCTATAAATATTTTTCTATATTGTCTGGTAATTCATCAATCTTAATACGATAATAATATGTCATTCTAGTAAATAATTTATTATCTGATGCATCTTCCATTTTAACCATTGTAATAGCTACCCCTTTTTTATCAAATCTACCACAACGTCCAATACGATGAATATATGTTTCTTTATTAGGGGGTAAATCATAATTAATTACTAAATTAACTTGTGGTATATCAATCCCACGTGCTAATAAATCAGTAGTTAATAATATTCTAGTTTTACCATCTCTAAATTCTTTAACAATATCTTCTCTTTCTTTGGAAGTCATTTTACCGTGAATATATGTAATTTCAAAATTATTTTTTTCTAAATTTTCTTTTAACCAATCTACTTTTTTTATTGTATTTGCAAAAATAATTGATTGTGATGTTGACATAATACTATATAAATCTAATAAAGTATCAAATTTTAAATCCTCATATTCAACATTTACATAAAATTGACTAATCAAATCAACAGCAATTTCTGAATTTTTTAGAAGAACTTTAATTGGATCATGTAATAAATGTCTAGATACGTTCATAACATTATATGACATTGTTGCAGATATCATAATACCTTGTATATTTTCAGGACATTTTTCATATATTAATTTTAATTTATCACATAACCCATCTTCTAACATTACATCAGCTTCATCTAATATAACAAATTTAATTGTATGGGTATTAATTCTCTTTTCAGTAATCATATGACTAACCCGTCCAATTGTTCCAATTACTAACTGAACTGTTTTTAAACTTTCTCTAGTTTCTATCATATTTGTTCCACCAATACATTTAACTATATTAATACCAGTAAATTTTGCTAATTCAATAGCTACGTTATATACTTGTTCTGATAATTCGTGGGTTGGTGTTAAAATAATTCCCTGACATTTTTTTTCTGTTATATCAATTCTATTTAAAATACCTAATAAATAAGTTGCCGTTTTACCTGTTCCAGATTGGGATTGTAATATACAATCTTTACCTGTATTAATACTTTTAATTCCTGTTATTTGAATTTTTGATGGCTTTGTAAAACCATATAGATATACACCCTTTAATAAATTAGTAGCTAAATTTAAACTTTCAAAATCATTATTTTCCATTAGTTTAATAGTATAATAATCTTTAAACGCTTTATATAATTTATTATTTAAGCATTACTTTAAAATTATTAATAATTTATGATTGTAAAACTACCAATAATTATCAATAGTAAAGTTGTATATACTTTATTTACATTAACTAAATATGAAAAATATTTTATATTATCTATATTTGAAAATATTACAAATAATATTAGTATAACTGATAATAATATAAATAAATATGATTTATCATTAATTAAATTATTAACTTGTAATAATATTAATGGTATATCGTATTTAAATATTTATTTTCCTTTAAGATTTTTTATTATAGATAAATATATTTTATCAATTTATTTTTTTATTATTAACTTAACTTCAAATTTAAAAAATAAATTAGATTTTTTTTTTAATTTAAATGAAATTATCAATACTAATTTTAATTTACAAATTATAGACTTTAATAATTTATATAAGTACCAAAATAATATTTTTGATATAATAAATAATCAATATTTATTTCTGGTTAATAATACAAAATTTAATAAAGAATTTTGGGAAATGATTAATTTATTATTAAATTGTTCTGGTTTTATATTATGGTTAAATAATTCCAATAAAAAAAATAAATTAATAAAAAAAATTATACAAATAGCTAACAATTTAAAAAATATTAAATATAGTATTAATTATTCTAATAAATATACAATTAATGAACATTTAGAAAAAATAAATAATAATAATTTAAATTTAATAGATATCAAAGAAAATTTAAATTATTATTTATTAATTAATGAAAGTAAATTTATTTTTGTTAAAGTGATTCAGATAAATAATTCATTAATATATATTGATGAATTAAATATTATATTAGATTTTTATAAATATAAATGGTATATTTATCCCCCTGATACAAAAATTAATATTTATAAATTATATTTACAATTATTAAATAACAATGATATAATTAATATTATTATTAATAAATATAATGCTAAGTTAGATATTAAATTAGTAGATAATATTATTAATTATTTTTTAAAAGACCAGTATAAATCTAATTTGATATCATTTATTTTAGAAAATAATCAAAATGATATAATAAAAACAGATATTGAAATTATTAAAAGTAATAGTTATTCTGATGAATTCTTTTATTCAATATGTGATAAATATTCTAATAATATTAATATTATATTAGAAGCTTTATTTTTTAATTATACATACCCAATTAAATATAATAAAAAAGAAATTGATAAAATTTTTGATAATATATTATATTTTTCTCTATTTAATATAACAAAAATTTATGTAAATAATAATGATAATAGTAATAATAATGATAACTATATATTTAATAATAATTTAAATTTAATAATACCAAATAAATTAAAAATAATATATTTTAATATACTAAAAATATTCTATTTATTAATTGATAAAAATGATATTTTAATTAAATTTACATATGATAATTTACATATACAAATTTTTAAAATTTTATTTTCATCAAAATCTAAAACATATGACTTACTAGAAACAAAAATATCTAATAGTAAGATAGCTAAATTTAAACAAAATTTAACAACATATATTATTTTACACGATATATTAAATAGATTAACGTGGCAACATATTAATAAAAGATTTAATTATCTACAAATATTATTAGATAATAAAGAATTATTATATTTTTATGACAAATTAAATAAAAATTTATTTCCTGATAACTTTGATTCAAGACTTAAAATAATTATAATTAATCATTTTGAAATGTTTAAATATTTTAAAATAGAAACTGATTTTATAAAATGGATATATTTTTTGGGGAATAAAATGATAGATTTATATATTGTTCCATGTTCATTATGTTCTAATGATTTTGAATGTTTGGGGCAAATAATATTTTGTTTATTCAATATGAAAGAACAGAATTTTAATGATAAGTATTATAAAAAATTAATTAATATTAGTATTAGATATCCAAAATTAATTTTAGATAACTTTAAAATTAATTTAAAAATTAAAGAAAAATTAAGTTGTTTAAAATTAAATATTAATTTAGGAATTTTAGCTAAGCATTTAACACAAAATACAATTATAGAATTTAATAATATTGATAGTACTGATAGTACTGATAGCACTGATAGTATTGATAATATTGATAATATTAATAGTATTGATAATAATGATAATAATGATAAAACAAAAATTAAATTATTAAAAGAAGAATTAAAAATAATTACTAAAAAATATTTAAAATATAAAAAAAAATATTTTCAAAAAAAAATGATTGATAACTTAAATATATAATTCATTATTACAGTTACAACATTTAAAATTATGTTTTCTTAATTCTTGATTTTTTATTATTAATGTATCAAGACTTTTACAACCTTTACACATTATACGATCAGATATATATTTTTTCATTAATTCATAAACATAATCTTTTTTTATTTTACTTTGAAAAATACACCCATCTGATTTAGAATCAGATATCCAATTAATTTTAGTTGTTGTTTCTTTATTAATATAATTTGTAAAATCATCTGGATGTCTATTAAATAACCGTAAAAAATCTTTTGAATTTTTCCATACAGTTTTATGACCACTTTTAATTAATAATGGTTCTGGTAATATAATTTTTGAATTTTCTTTTTTTAATTCTAAATTATTATATAATGTATCTAACATAGTTTCAAACATATTCATTAATTTAATATTAATTTACTATTTAAATATTAAATTAATTTTTCTATATTCTTTATGTAATTATTTAAACTATGATAATATTTTATTTTTTTTGAAAGATCACAATTATCAAAATCATTTATAATTTTATCAATATTATATTCCTTAATTTTTGTTGTTGGATTATCTAATGTTAATAAAATTTTATTTATATTTTCATTTTCAGTTTCAATATCTATTTTAATTTGTTTAATTTCTATTATTTTATTTTCCCAACTATCAATTTTATTTAAATTATTAATTTTATTTTCTAATTCAATTAATGGTTTACTCATTAATATTAATAGATTATATATGTTTAAATGCTTTGTTTATTCATTTATAATATATTAATTTTAAATTCTTGATTATTCCATCTCATTATTAATATATTATTTTTTATTAAATCATTAGGATTTATAATTTTTGTATAATTTAAATCATATAGTTCTATATTTGGATTATCTAATGATTTTAATAACATATCTAATTTTAATTTATTATTATTTAATTCTAACAATAAATTATTTTTAAATTCAGCTTGTATAGTATATAATTCATTAAATGTTTCTTTTAATCTATTATTATAATTTAATATATTTTTTTGATTTTTATGAAGATTATCTATAATAGTAAATTTATAATTATTTTTTAATTCAATTAAGTTAGCTATATATGATTTATTTATATCTACAATAAATTGAGATGCTAATGACGGCGTAGGACATGAATAATCAGCTACTAAATCTAATAAGGGATTATCTATTTGATGTCCTATTGCACTAATAATTGGAATTTTTGTAAAAGAAAAAACACTTTCAATTAATTCTTCATCTGAAAAACCAAATAAATCTTGATAGCTACCACCACCACGGGTTATAATTATTAAATCATAATTTAATTCCATATTATTTAATTCCTTTAATTTATTAGAAATAATTTTAGGCGATTCATAACCTTGAACTGGAACATCAATTATTTCATATTTTATTTTTGATTTATTATTTGATAAATTAAATATAAAATCTTGGATGGCAGCACCATTTGAACTGGTAATAATTAATATATTTGTAATATATTTTGGCATTGGTAATTTATTTTTATTATCATAATACCCTTTCTTTTTAAATTCTTCCTTTAAAAAATCATATTTTTTTTGTAATTCACCAACACCCTCGTTATCAACTATATTATCAATTATTAAACTTATTGTACCAGTAAAATTATAATAATCTAAACTACCATATACAGTTATTTTATCTCCATCACATAATTTATTTTTCATTTTTTCATATTTAGTTTTCCATATTATTGCTTTTATAGACGATTTATTATCTTTTAATGTTAAATATAAATGTCCTTGTGATAATTTAGGTTGGCTCACTTCACCAGTTATTTTATATTTTTGTGTTGGTAAGCTATCTTTTAATATAGTACATAATTTAGTAATATTAATTATATTTAACTCATTCATTATTAATAATATATTATTATTTGTTTAGGATACTTTATTTAATTTATATTTAATAAAAAGGTTAACAAAAGGTTAACATTAATTTTAAAAAGGTTAACATTGGGCTAACATTATTCACTCGTGATATTTATTGATGGCTTTACATAAATGATAATTAATACTATTTTATTTTATTACATAAATTAGATGTTAATTATAATTCTAACTATATATATTATATATGATATTGTTTATGTTTATTCATTTTATGATAAAGTGTAAAGTGAAGTTTTTCACTTTAATTTTGCGGGAGAAAATTTATAAAATAAATATTGTGTAAATATCTAATCAATAATAATGAAATTAATAATAATATTTATTTTATTATTTTCTATATTAATACTATTTTTTAATATAGAAAATTTTAGTTATTTTAATACAGTTACATCATCAACACCCAAATCATTTATAAAAAATAAAGACTATTATACAATTAATTTTTCTAATAATGCAAATACAGATACTACAACTTCAATATATGAAAATAGATTTAATTTAATTCCAACAACAATAAATGATAATACACTAGATAAAAATAATGGTCAATATAATAATAGTTATATTGAATTACGATCAAATAAATGTTGTTTAGTTAAAAAAAATTTAGTTAATGATAGTTTTAAGTATGCATATACAGTTTATAATAATGAAGATTGTAATTTAAATAATTTTGAATTAGACCAAAATAATCAATTATTATTTGATGGTGTAAATAATTGGTCTAATGATAATTGTTCTATAGATAATTCAAAATTAGGTTCATGCCAACATTATGATTTTGAATGTGTTGATTTTGTTACTCAGGATACTTGTAATACTTTTAATAATAATATGCCTACTGATCCTCAAAATAAAAAAAATAAATTTACTTGGAAATCAACACCTTGTTTTAGTAGATAATTATTTTTTTTCTAATAAAATACTATTTTCATAATTTTCATATAATTTTATAAATACACGTCTAATTTTTTCTAAATTAGTAATATCTTTATTTGCTTTTTTAATATTTAATGAATTAAGTAATACATCTAATTTGGGATAAACCATTGAATGAAAAAAACTTATTGTATCAATAATTATAAAATTACTAAAATTACAATATTTATTATATCTTACAAATTCACTAATTATTGTTTTCAAATGGAATTCAATATTATGTGATACTATGACTGTTACATCAGCTATATCTTTTAAAAATATATCTAATGTATTTTCTATACAACTACCTTCATTAATTGCTTTATCCATAGTAATATTATGTATTTTTATTGAATCTTCAGTAATATTCATACATCTTGGTTTTATTATTGTTCTTACTTTTTTAGTAGATATAAATTTATTATTTTCTCTATAGCCTATTTCATAATTTAAAACTACTAGTCTAGCAAAGCAGTATAAATTCTTTTTACTAACATCTTCATTAGTGGTATGTAAACCATTTGTTTCGGTATAAACTATGCATATTTTACGGGATTTTGACATTAATAATAATATAAACTACTATTTATATTATTATTATTCAATATTTTTATAATTTTTCATTATTATTATTATTCTTCTTTTTCTTCATTATTATTATTATTATTATTATTATTATTATTATTATTATTATTATTATGATGTTTATTAAAAGATAATAATCTAGATACAGCAAAATATAATAAAAAACACGGTGGACAACAACATGCAAATAATAAATATATCAAATTATGTTTGCGTATAGATTCATAAATACCTAATAATAATGTAATACTATAAAATACTGTACTAATGATGGATGTCGTTTTATTTAGTCTCAGTAATGTAAATATATTATATTTTTTATATAGTGCAAATATATTATAATTTTTATATAACGAAACAATATTTCCCATTTATATTATATATATATATAATATAATGACAAAACTTAATATTTTTTTACATCACAGAGATTTACGTTATGAAGATAATACAACAATGATATTACAATATAAACAAGAAAAAAATATTACTCCATTTTTTATATTTGATCCTATACAAATAGAACCTGCATTAAATAGTTATTTTTCAAATGCATTAGTACAATTTATGATAGAAACATTAAAAGAATATAATATCAGATTAAAAAAGAAAGACGGTGAATTATATTATATGTATGGTTCAACACTTGAAGTTTTAGAATATATAAATAAAAAAATTGGTATAAATTCAATTGGATTTAATTATGAATATACCCCTTTTGGTAAAAAACGTGATGATAATATTAAAAAATTTGCTACTGAAAATAATATTAAAATTTATTGTGAAGAAGATATATTATTATATGATATTCTTAACGAACAAACATTAAATCCCAAAAATGGTAAGCCATTTTTAGTTTATACTCTATATTTTAATTATTTACATAATAATTTAAAAGTTAGACAAATTAATAATTTTACACAATTCAAATTTTATAAAAATAATGCATTATTAAAAATAAAATATTATTTTGATAATTTAGATTCATTATATAGTATAAATAAAAATATAAATGTTAATGGTGGTAGATATGAAGCACTTAAAATTTTAAAACATTTAAAACAATTTAATAAATATGTTGAATTTAGAGATCAATTATCATATAAAACAACAATGTTATCGGCATATATAAATTTAAATGTTGTTTCAATTAGAGAAGTTTATTATAGAATAGTTAAAACATTTAATAAAAATCATGGTTTAATTAGAGAATTAATTTTTAGGGATTATTATCATACAATAATTCATAATTTTCCACGTGTAATTCATAATAATTTTTATCCTAAATGTGATAATATATTATGGTCTAATGATGTTAAGCATTTTAATGCGTGGTGTAATGGGCGTACAGGATACCCTCTAGTTGATGCATCTATGAAACAATTAACAGTTAGTAATTATATGCATAATCGTATGCGTATGTTAGTTGCATCATTTTTAATTAAAAATTTATTAATTGATTGGCGTAAAGGAGAAAAGTTTTTTGCTCAAAATTTGGTAGATTATAATATATATAATAATTGGGGGGGATGGACTAATATAGCAGATTGCGCCCCATCAGCTCAATCCTTTTTTCGGGTATTTTCACCAGAAGCTCACAGTCGTAAATATGATAAAAATTGTGAATATATAAAAAAATGGTTACCAGAATTAAAAGATGTTCCTAATGAAGATATACATTCTTGGGAAATTAGTCACATAAAATATCTAAAAGAAAATATTATATATTATCCACCAATTGTTGATTTTAAAAAATCAAAAGCTAAATTTATAAAAATATATAAAAATATATAAAATATATAAAAAATCAAAAACTAGATTTATAAAAAATCAAAAACTAGATTTATAAAAAAAATATAAAAATATATAAAAAATATATTTTCTAATTTAATTTAATATGGACGTCCAAGAATCTATAATGTATTTAGTGGTTTCTCAGTTAGTTTTATTTGTTTGGTATTATTTAACACTACCTGGATCAGTTTTAGTTAGTGATAAATCTAAATCTAATAAACCTTCATTATCTATTGCTCTTCAACATTTTGTTCTATATCAATTACCATATTATTTACTACTTATTTTTTTAATGTATTATATTAAAAATAATAATAATTTAGTATGCGAACAACTTAAACAGCTAGGTTCTGATATAAATAATGTTTGTCCAAAATAAAGTAATTAATTATATTACATCCAATAAAAATTGATTTATATAATTATTGACATATAATTATATATATATACAATGATGCTAGAACAGAACCAAGAACATAATGAAATTGTTAATATGTATATTACCCGAGATAAAAGAATGAATATTGAACCCAAAAAAGCCATAATAGACCATTTAGAAAAGTTAGGATATTTATATATAGATATTCAAAATGAAATTACAGCTTTTATTAAATTTAATTATAAAAAAAATATTGATAGTTTAAATTTTATTAGTTATAATGATTATAATGATGCTTTTATTAACTCTCCAAAGTATGATGAGTTTAAATCATCCATTCAAAATAGAATTAATAGAAGTGTTAAATTATCCAGTTTTAATGGAACAACATTAATTGAAGATTTTTATAATAATTGTACTGTTGATGAATTATTATATTTAGGATATTAATATATTATTTTATAATTAAATTTACTTTATACATTTAATTAATGTGGTTTGAATTTACTAGTAATACTATTAAATTAATTAATAATAATGATATTATTATTAATAATTTATTCATTAACAAAATAAAAGATATTAGAAATAATATTAATGATATACCAGATATTGAATATAAGATTATTGAATATAAAATATCAAATAAAAAATTATTAAAATTAGCAAATACTGATTGGGTAATTGATAATTTAGATTGGTCTGATTTAACATATGATGTTAATATTAAATGGTCTAATAATAATATATTTATAAAAACTACTAGGAAAAAATTTATAAAATTTAAAAAAAGATTAAATCAATTTTTAAAAATAATAACTTATATTAAAGGTTCATCTGTTATTGATGTTAATTTATATATGGTTTTAACACCACTAAAAAAGAAAGTAGAATTAAATAAAGTAATTGCACCCAAACATATAAATAGTGGTTATACTAATACAAAGCTACGAGAAATATTTATTTGGCGGGAAGAAGAATTTGAAAAGGTATCATTTCACGAGTTAATTCATTTATTTGATAAAGATCATAGACATGAAACAATAGATATACCAATAAATATAAATGGTCCTACATCATTTTTTGAGGCTATTACTGATTTTAAAGCAATTATATATAATATTATTTATTTATCATTAATTACAAATAAAAAAATAAAAAGTATATTAAATTATGAAATTAAATTTATTTATAATCAAGCTAATTTTATAGCCTGTCATTTGAATAAAACAAGTAATAATATAATAATACAAAAATCACCGGCATATTCTTACTTTATATTAAAAAAATTTATATTTGAATATTTTATTAATACTAATATAGTATTTAATGAAATATTATTTGATGATATATTTTTAAAATCCATAAATTATAGTAAATTAATTAAATTAATATCAATTTATGAGTTAAATGAGTTAAATGAATTTATTGATTTTAATTCGGCACGTATGACTTTATTTGAATTGTTATAATACTTCATTATTTTCTGTTTCTATTTTTATTTCTTTTTTCTTGGGATCACCATATATATCCGCTAAAAATGTATGATAATTTATAATAATATGACCTTCAGTAAGACCAAATAATATTGCAGTTTCATTATCTAGTATTGTTTCATTTTCTTTTGTTAGTCCTAGTTCTTTAAATTTATTAGTTAATAAACTTAATACCGTTGAACGTAATGTAGTTTCTGGAATTTTAAGGAACTTCATTAAACTAGCTGGAACTGGTTTTGCATCTCTATATATACCGGCTAGAAAGTTTTGACAATCTCTAAAACCAATAATATGACCTACTGGCAAACCAAAAAGATTTGCAGTTTCTTTATCAAGTATTGTATCCTGTCCTTTTTTTAGTCCTAATTCTTTAAATTTATTATTTAATAAACTGAATACTTTGGGTCGCATTAATAGGGTATCTTCTGGAATTTTAAGAAATTTTATTAATATAGATGGAACCGCATTTTCTTTTAAAATTCCACTTTGTGATTTATTAATTCGTTTCTTCTTTTCTTTTCTAGCTTTATTACATCCATCAATATATATTTTAGGGAATAATACTAACAGTTTATTTTTTTGTTTTCTAATTACATTTTTTCTTTTTTCTTTAATAATTAATTGTTTATTAAGTTCTGATACTTCAGATTCTAATTGTATCTCTTCATTAATAATATTTGTTATTTCTAAAAACATTTCATCAAATGATAACTTTTTAAGTTTTTCTTTTAATGTTTCCTTTTTACCTTTATTATTTATTTCGTGTTCTTCCATACATACGTTTGATTCATCCGCAGATGCATATTCAATATACGAATCATCATCACTATCAGATGATTCATCACAAGAAACATCTGAACCATCTATTTCTGTTTCACTATCAGAGTCAGAACTGACTGATACGGCTTCTAATTGTTCTTGTAATTTTGCTTTTTGAATTTTAGCTTGTTTAAGTTCTTTTTTTAATTTATTATTAATATTGTTAATGGTTTCCATTATAAGTTATGAATAGGTATTAATATAAATACTTATCAATTTTTTAAATGCTTTTAGATGATAAAATTTAAATGCTTTTAGATGATATTATTTATTTAATGGAATTTAATCTTTTTAAATTATACAATTTTTATATAATTTAAAAAGATTAAATTATACAATTTTTATATAATTTAAAAGGTTACTAATATATTATTTTTTACTTTAACATTAGACATTTTATGGCATGTCATATTATTTAAAATTTTTAAATTATTTTTTTTATAAATTTTATTCTTTTTAATTTTAATATCTAGTTTTATTTTTTTATTTTTATTCATATCATTTTCTATAATATCTTTATTTTTATTAACATATTCTAAAATATTTTTAGAAATAAACCATTTAAAAAAATTTAATTGTCCTATTGTTGTTATAACCCATGAACCACCAATACAATATGGTATTCTTAAACCTCGTGCAAAAGGATCAAAATTTTTTTTTTGAAAAGATTTTAATTGTTGTTTATATGATTGATATATATTAAATGTATCTTCATTTATTTTATAATTTATTTTATTTTTTTTAGAATATTTAGTTACAAAATAATCTATTAAACGTATTGATATCTTTGAATTTGAACTAATTATTGTTATAAAATCATTAATATAATTTAATGTATTGTAAAATATTTCAACTGATTTTAATAACATATTTTCTTGGGAATTTATTTGAATTAATGCAAACATCTTATTATTTAATTCAATATTCATTTTATATAAAATAATAAGTTATAAAACCTTTAAATATTTAAATATTAATCATTCATAATAAAATTATTTATATTTAATTCATTATCATCAGAAGTTGTAAGAGAATAACTTGGTATATCAAATTGTATATTTTTAATAAATAGATTATTTTCTGTTTTATTTTCTTCTGTTTCTTCTAAAAATTTATAATCATATAATTTAGCTTCATTGTATGTAATATTAATATTTATTGGTCTTACTAATAAACCAAAATTATTATTTTTTATCCATATTGCATATATTTCTAATATAACTTTAGCTTGGGTAACATCAACATCAATATCATTAAAATCTAAAATTAAATCACCGTTTAATGATACTACAGTTTTTAATGATTCGTTATCAAATATTTTTAATTTTATAGTATTATTATCTTGTATAATCCGTTGATAATTAATTGTTGATTTATCAACTAAATGTTTAAACCATTCATCCGCATTATTTTTACCTATATTAATTATATGATCATCTAGTTTATTTAAAAAATCAATTAATTTAGTATTATTAATTTCATATTCAATTTCATTACTACTTATAATATTATTATTAATTAATTTAGATAACTGAATAACAAAATTATTAGTTTTATTATCTTTGTATTTTAAAAAAAATATTTGTTTATTATTAGTTGTTTTTGTTTTTTTTATAATAATGTTTTTAAAATCTATTATTTTAATATTATATGGTTCTAACATATTAAAATAATATAATATTTATCGTTTAAATATTTATTAAATAAATTTTTTACTTTTTATTAAATAAATTTTATTAAATAATTTACTTTTTATTAAATAAATAATTTACTTTTTATTAAATAAATAATTTACTTCTTACCTTTATTAGCTACTTTTTTAATAACTTGTTTAACTGGTTTTTGAACTTCTTCTTCATCTGAATCATCTGATGAATCTACTTCAACAATTTTATTTGTAGTATTATTATTAGTAGATGCCATTACAAATTCTTCGTCTGAACTATCATCATCACTTTCATCATCACTTTCATCATCTTTATTAATATTAATTGTATCTACTTGTTTAGTAATTGTATCTACTTGTTTATTACTTGTATCTACTTGTTTATTAATTTTTGGTATTTCATCTTCAGAATCTGAATCAATAAAACTGTCTGAGTTTGATGATTTAAAATTAGAATTACTTGCAAGTTTTTCTACTTCAACTCTTACAACTTTCCAACCAATACCATATTCAGGATCTTTCTTACTTGTAGGATGTCCCCAAATTTTAAATGGTTTAATAATACATCTAATTGTTGAAAGATATCTTACTATATTTGCAAAATCATCTACAGAAGAAATTTCAACTTTAGTTCTGGTTCGTTTATTAGTTGTTGTATCTAATAATGATTCAAACACTTTAGTTTTAACATTTACATTTGAATCAGGCCATGTTAAGTCTAATTTAAGTTTAATATAAGGTGGTTTATTAAATGTTGGTTTTTTATCTTTCTTACTTGATTTTTTTGTATCTTCTTCTGAATCATCATCATCATCAACTTGAGCTACTTGTGCTTCTCTATAAATTGGTTGATATTTATATTTTTTTGCATTTTTACCTAATAATTTTTTAGCCATTTCAGGATCTGCCATTATTGCATCTAATGCTTTAAATTTATTTGTAAAATCTAAAACTTCAGGATTTTGTAAATCTAATGGTAATCTAAGATGAGCCCTATCATTATCAGTTTTATAATATTTTTTTGTTTTATCATTGATTGTTGGAACGCCATAAGTTATTAATTTAATCCAAGGTAATTGGATTTCAATACTAGATTCTGAACCATTTGATGAATATCTAGGATATCCTATTAATTGTCCATTGGAACGGTCATTTTCTTCTAGTTTGGTAAAAGTTAAATTGGCTGGTATAAATTCTGTATAATTTGTGGTAATATTTTGTGTATTAAACATTAAAAGATATAAATGATATGTTTTTAAATAGTTATATTATCAATTTTTTATACTACTATAAACCAATTATGATTTATAGTAAAAATATTTTATGATAAAATAATTTGTTTATATATAATCTTTTTATATTCATTATAATCATCTTGCCATAATCTAGATGCATCCACATTAGCTGGTGATTCAAAATTAGGTTCTGTTAATAATGATATTAAACTCATTAATATTGAATTAACGCTATGTGATGGGTTCCATCGTTCGGATATATGTTCGTAACCATATAGATCTTCCCCTTCATGGAGTATTGACATACATACTTTACCATCTTTATAAATATTAGGATGTAATATATTATCAATAAATTTAAATTCTGGTGGTTTATTTGGATATTCTCTAGTAAATGTTATTTGACATTTAAATATACCCCCTTCAAAAATAGTTTCATTAGGTCCAAATAATAAAATATCCCATTTTAAAAAATTTTTATTATCTGGTTTAATGCTATAATGAACGTTAATATCTTTCATATATTGTGAATATTCAGTTTGTAATCTTTTTATTGCCATAATATAATTAATTACTTACTATATAAAATAATAAAATTTCAATATTTTATGGATTGTTATAATATATATATAAATTGATTATTATATATATATAAAAGAGATTTATAGTAATTATTTAATGAACGATACAATTAATTCAATGAATAATACAAATAATAAAATTATTTTTAAAAATAAATGTAATATTAATCCTATATTAGAATTATATAGAGGAAAAATTTATTGTCAAATTATTAAAATGTTTATACATATTATTATAAATAAATTAGGTACACATATATTCAGTTTAAAAAAATCATATTCAAGAACATTAACTAATTTATTAAGTTCATGGATGTTTACATTATATGCATTTGAAATAAATAATAATGATCCTTTTTTTCCTGATAATTTTAATAATATAGAACCTTTAAAAATAACATTACTTGATTTTTGTAAATATGATGATAAAATAACAAATCCTATTGAAATAGTTGATATAATTATAGAAGAAATACAATTATTTATTAAAATACAAATTGATATATTAAATAAATATAAAATATCAGCATTCTATTTTAATTCAAAAGATAATTTTAAAATTATTAAAAAAATATATACCCAAAAAAGAGATAATAATAATATATTTTTTTATAAATTTAAAATTAGTGTATCATTTGGTATTAAGGATAAACGATTAATTAATATTTTAGATAATATTTTAATTCCTATTGATGTTTATACTAAATTACAAAATAATTATTCTGGTAATCCAAAAAATATGGATATTATAATTTGGATTATAATATTTAGATATCAATTATTGGGTTCAAATAATCATCAACTAGGTATTTTACCAAATATTATTCAAAATATGAAAAATGATTATAATTTACAATTTGAATGTTTTTCATCGGCTATTAATTCAACATTATCAAAATATTGTTCTATTTATTATGATATGGAACAATATTTTGGTTCTCAAGGTAATTTTTTTAATATGAAGTTAATTGAAGGAACATATAGTTTTAATCCACCTTATCAAAAAGATATTATTACATATGGAATTAGAAAATTATTTTATTTATTAAATAATGCAAAAGAAAATAGTAAAATATTAACTTTTATTATGACAATCCCTGTTTGGGATAAAAAAGGACAAGAAATATTAAATCAAGTAAATAAAATTGATTATGGGGAGTTTGAAATTATTGATGAAATTAAAGAATCTGAATTTTTTATTGATTTAAGATTAATTTATAAAGATGATTTTACATATTTAGATCATAATTTTAAATTATATAAAAATAAAACTATTCAAAATACATATATTATAATTTTATCTAATAACACTAATATTAATTTTAATTATATAAATGATTATAATTTTATGTTATAAATATACTAATTGTGTAAATTATAATCTATGTCTATAATAATGATTAAAATAATTATTATAATCATATTGATTATTTTAATATTAATAATATTTAATACTTCATATGAAAATATGAGTATGTATAAATGTTATGATTCCAATACAAATAAAACTAAATTAATTGAAATAACAAGCTTACCTCGTTGTAATAAAAAAATTAAATTAAATAATACAATAAATATAAATACATTAAATAATAATAATTATGCAATTTATCAGGATATTATTGATCCTTTATTACATACAATTGATATTGATAATAGTAATTATAATTTAACAAATGTTGAATGGCGTAAAAGTAAATTATTATGGAATAATAAACCAGTTGGTTTAGAATTACATTTAACATATTATAATTTTATATCTATTAATAGTTGTAATGTAATAATACCATTAGATTTAGTAAATAATACAACACAAGTAGATAATACATTTCAAACAGTAGATAATACAACACAAGTAGATAATACATTTCAAACAGTATATAATACAACACAAGTAGATAATACATTTCAAACAATAAATAATGATACACAAGTAGATAATACATTTCAAACAGAAGGATTTATAAATACATATTATAAACCGATGGATACAACAATTAAACCAGTTGAAGATATTATGGCACAAGTATCAGATAGTACAATGTTAGATTCTATAAAAAAAATAATACCTGATGAAACTAATATATTTAATTTAAATCTAAATTACAATAGACCATATGATATTAATAATATTTCATTAAATAATCTATTAAATAGTAATGATAAAATACCAGAATATGAATGTTGTGGTATAACTATTGGCAATATAAAAAAATTAGATCTTTGTATAATTAGTACTATAGTAAATTATATGACTAAATTGTATTCATTAAAAGATATAAATTGTAATGATATACTTGTAACAGAACCAGTTCCATTTAATGAAACCATCGGTTTACTGATTAGAAATAATATTATTGATGATCCAAATATAATTTATTTATAAAAAAATAAAAATTTTAAAATAATATTTAACTTTGTCTTCTTAATAACTTAATCACTATCACTATCACTATCACTATCACTATCATCATCATCATCATCATCATCATCATCATCATCATCACTATCGCTATCATCATCATCAATGCTTTCATCATCACTATCATCATCATCTTTATTTTTTTCTTTATCCACATTGGCTTCTAATTCAGTAATTGATGTTTCATATGTGCCATATAATACATCAATTAGTTTTTTAGTTTCTTTTTGTTTTTTATTAGATACGGTATTAAATGTATTAAGAGTATTAATATATAATTCAAAATTATTTTTTATTTTTAATAATTCTGTTTTATATTTATTATATTTAATTGTATTATTTTTAAAAACATTCATTTTATTTGAAATTCTTATAATTTGATTATTATATTTAGTATATTCTTTATTATATAATGTATTAGTTTCTGGTTGTATAATATAATTATTATCTTTAATATCTTTATTATCTGTAATATCTTTAATATTTTTAATATCTTCAATATAATTAGTATTTTTTATATTATTATCTTTGATATCTTTATTATCTGTAATATCTTTAATATCTTCAATATAATTAGTATTTTTTATATTATTATCTTTGATATCTTCAATAGAATTATTATTTTTTGTATAATTATTATCAATACCTTCAAGGTATTGAAAATAATTATATTTTTTTACGTTATTATAATTATTTTTAATATTTGGTTTAATATATGATTCATCAGTTATAATGTTATTAGTTATATTTGTTAAACAGATATTAATTTCTTCATTGCTTAATTTAATATTTTTAAGATATTTTTTTTTACGATGATGAATTTTAGGTGTTTTATTTTCTTCATTAATTTTATTTTTTTCATTTTGTTGGTTAATTAATGATGCATTATTTTCTGTAATAATATTTGTTAAATCATTATCTTTTGTTAATATTAGTGGTTGTGATTTTATATACATCTTATAAGATGTATCACTACAAGGGATACAATATTGTTTCCAGTCCATATTAATAATTAAATTATTTTTTTTTATTAATTTACTATCTAATTCAACTTTATATTCTTTAATATTTTCTTTTTCCATTAATGACAGTTTTTTGTGTCCTTGATGTACCATTTTACATTTAAAATCAATACAAGGATTACCTTTTTGTTCTGTTAAACAATGATTTCTATGAGAATAGGGACACCCCTTAATCTTTACACAAAAATTACCATTACCAAAATTGTTACATTTTCCATAAGTAGCCTCTTGTTCTGTAATTTTTCTGGTGTTTGGGTTATGTTTTTTACTACATTTATTTTTAAAATTACAGTTACCATATAATGTATTATTACAACAACATTTATTTCTGATACATTCAACAGGAGTGTATCCTTTATCACAAATAAAGGGTGTATTTTTATAATAATTACAATCTGATACATTATAACATGTATTTTTTTGTATTTCATTAAGATGAATTTGTGGGGTTACTGTATTATCATTACGATTTATAAAGAGGCAATAATTAATACCTTTTGAATCAGTATATTTTTCCCTACCACAATTATCTGCTAAATTGTATTGACATACGGTAATTAAATTACCATTTTCAGGAATAATTGACAAAACTATAGGTTTTATTGTTGGTTTGTTGTTAAACCTATTAACTGGTCCATTGGACTGATTAACAGGTCTATTAGATTGATTAACTGGTCTATTAGACTGATTATTAACTGGTCTATTAGACTGATTATTAACCGGTCTATTAGACTGATTAACTGGTCTATTAGACTGATTATTAACTGGTCTATTAGACTGTTTATTGTCTGCAAAAATACCACGACCCATAATTGGTGCGATATTGTTGGAAACACTGACTGACATATTTTTGTTGTTATTAATTCTTGACATATTTTTGAGTTTTTTTGTTTTTTCTTTGACTTATTATAGTTACTATATTTTATAAATGACTTATTAAATAATTAAATTTTCAATTTTTATTATTAAAGATAACATATAATTATTTATATAAATTCGGTGTTGGTTTGTTATATGTAACTTCATATTTATCATTATTTTCATAAAGTAAATTATTATTATAATTTGTCATATTAAATAAAAATTTATTATTATTATCGTCTTCACTTAATATTAACCCATTCATAAAATATTTATTATTAATGAAACATTGTTTTCTATCATTACTATCAACATTTATATTTGTATTATAAATATTTGTTTTATTAATTAGATTATAAATAACATCAGTAAATAATGTAGGTCCTGTAGCTATAAAAATGTTAAGTTCGTTGTTATTGATACGTTTTACCATTTCATCAATAACATATTTAAATATAATATTATTTTTTTGTGTTATTAAACAATATTGATGCATATTAAAATTATAATCATAAAAAAATATAAATTTTTTATCAGGTTCTATAAAATCATCTAATGATATTTCAATACTTCCATCCATATCCATATATATGCCTCCATAAATATATAATGCACAATATCTAATAAAATCTCCTTTACAAGCACCAATATTAATTTTATTAAAGGCTTCAAGTGTATTTTGATTAAAATTATTTTTAATTAACACATACGCATCCATATCAGTAATAAATATATAGTTATATTTACTATTTTTTTTTAATACATTCTGTATATTGTTATAAATATTAATATTTATGTAATTATGTTTATAAGTTTGAATAATATTTTTAGGTATATAATTATTTGATAAATTATAATTATATTTTGAAGTAATAATACATTTATTATCTGGTATCATTAATATATAATAGAAATAATTTATTTCTTGGATGATTTCTTAGAGGCTTTCTTGGATGATTTCTTTGGTGCTGTTTTGGAGGCTTTCTTAGATGCTTTCTTTGAGCCTTTCTTGGATGCTTTCTTCGATGCCTTTCTAGCACCACCACTAATACGATTTAAAATTTTATAAGTTCCTCTTTCTTTAGTAATATAATTAATCATAGTTTCTAATTTTCTATCTTTTAATAACTTTAATAATTCTTTTTCATTAATAGTTCTTTTAGGTTCATCGGCTTCACCTTTCTTTTCTTCTAATTCAAAAGAATTTTTATTGTTTTCATCTTCTTTAGCGTACATTCTATAAAAATCATCACCTGTTTTTTCTAGATACATTACTGTAAGACCCTTAGCACCATCAATAACTTGTTCTTTAATACTATGTTTAACACCTTTCTTTTTAAAAGCATAACTCTGTTCATAACGATATGTAACTGTACTTTCGCTTGCCATAATTATATATATATAATGAGTAGAAATAATATTTAATATTATATATTTAAATATTTAAACTTTTTTTATAAATATTTAAATATATATAAAATATTTAGTATATATGAGACAAAATGAATATTTATCAGATGACGATATTATAGGAGTAAAAAAATTTAAAGAATTAGATCAATATGGGATGCCTATTTCTTCAGATGAAGATGATGATACCGATGATGATTATAATACTAATTATAATCATTATGATACTAAATATAATAAATTAAATATTAAAAAATTTAAAGAAATAGACCAATATGGAATGCCTATTTATTCAGATACAGAAGATAATGATGATAATGATGATGATAATGATGAATATATTAAAGAAGAAGAATTAAAAATACGTAATATTATTAATAATAAAATATTAAATAATGATATGTTTGATATTTTTACAAATGAAACTAATAAAAAAGATATTAAAATTAAAAAAGATAATAAAACAAAAAAAAATATAACGCTTAGTGATTTAAATAATTTAATGGAAACTAAAACAAATGAATTAAAACCTAAAAAATTTGTTTCTAGAAGAACACTAGATAAACAACAAATATTAGAAAATAAACAACCAATTAAAAAACATATAGAATTAAATAAAAGAATATTTAATCCCAGAAAAGTGCCTTATTTTTTTTCAGATGAATATAAAAATAAAAAAAATAAATCAAATACATTTAATATTGATTTAACTATTTTCCCATCATTATAATTAAATTATACTGTTTTATTAAATTATACTGTTTTATTAAATTATACCATTTTACCTTTATTTTTAATCCATATATTTTCTTTTTGTAAATATTTTGTAATTGTATCTATACATTTTTCAGTTATTTTATTTGTTGATTTAATAGTATTAATATTACCACACGCCGAACATTTACATACTAAATTTACTTTTTTTAAAGTAATCTTATCTAATTCATAAATTAATTCTGGTATACCACAAGTAGGACAAATAACAAAATTATTAATATATTCAAATATTATATCTTGAATATTATAATGATGTCCTGTTAATGTTTTCTTTTTTTCATTAAATGATGAACCTAAAGTATATGATATAAATTTATAAATAATTTCTGGTGGAGTATTAATATCACATGCTATATTATCCATATTATTTATTGTTGTAAACATACCATTACCGGTACCAGTCATTTTTAAGGATACTTTTTGCATTTTATAACGATAATTTATATCATCTGAATTATTAATATTAATTGAATTACTAAACATTAATATTAATTAATAATTTCTTTTTATAATATTATATATTAAACTGATTAAAAGAGAAACAATATATATAATATATGGAGAATTTTGAATCAAATAATATTATAGAAATATGGTCTGAAGATAGAGGAAGAAAAACAAATACATATATACACGGTTGGGATATTGATGAAATGGGACTTAAAGATCATTTAAAAATAATAAAAAAGAAAAAAGGTTGTAATGGTTCAATTAAAGAATTAGTAAAAGAAACTGGTAAAATTAAAGTATTACATTTTCAAGGTAATCAAAAAGATTATGTATTTGAATATTTAAAACAAAATGGTATTATGGAATCCAAATTAAGAATAAAAATTTAAAATTAATAATGTTATATTTAAATAATTAATAAATTATTTAAATATATAAAAACAAATAAGTATAAAATATTATGAATGAAATACAATCAAATAATGTAATAGATATACAATCAAATAATGTAATAGATATACAATCAAATAATGTAATAGATATACAATCAAATAATGTAATAGATATGCAATCAAATCCTTTATTAGATGGGTGGGCTGATAAATGGATTTTTAATTGTCCTACTTATATTGATATTAATATAATTGATTACCAAATTACTAATAATATTATTAATGATATTATTAGTAATAATATTATTGATTTGAAATATTATGACATAAGTAATATATTATTATTAAATCATGATAGCATAATATTAATATTACATAATTTAGTTAAAATATTTTATAGTAATAATTATTATACATATAAGCATACATATTATATACCATTAATATTTTTAATAACTAATATTATTAAAAACGTACCATTTGAATTAGATTTATGTTGTGATAATTTCAATATAATTAATGCAATTAGTAGTGTTAATTTAGGTCATTTATATTTAAAAAAAATTAAAAATAAATTATTAATTGATAAATATAAAAATATAAATATATTATTCAATATAACAAGTAAATGTACGTATCAATCTTTTTTATTTTGGTGGAAATTTCATAAAAATAAAATATTACCATATGCAATTTATAGTAACTTATTAAAATTATCTATTATTAATTCAGATGATAGAATATATAAATTTATTAAAGATACAATAATATCTGATAATAATACAGAATTTGATGCAGATATAATAGTTAAATTAATAAATTCAAATATCCCTTATAAATATGTATTAAAAAGATTAAAATTACTAGCTAATAAATATGATTTATCTAAATATTATACAATAATGATTCGTAATTCAGAATGTATAATATTAATTAATCATTTATCCAAATATTATTATTATGATATTTTAAATTTTGAAAGTTTAACATTTATTTTAAATATTAAGAATGTAAATATTAAGGAGTTAGAAATATTTTATGATAATTTAAAAACACAAAATGAAAAAAATAGTTTTACAATATTATGTAATTTAAATGGTTTTCCCAGTGATAAATTTAAAATATTTAATTTAGATTATAGTATATTAAATAGTCAATATATATATATATTATCAAAATTGGAGGCTAATATTGTTATTTTATATGATAAAAATATAATACTTAATAGTATATTTAAATATTATATTAAAAATAATATAATATCAAAATATTTGCAACTTAATAAAAATATATATAGTATCATTAATATATCTACATTAATAAAATATACAAAATTTTTTATTTTTTATTATAATATACAAACTAAAGGTATACCACTAATTGAACATAATATTTTAGATAATATTAAAATAAATAAAATATTACATTTATTAAGATGTTGTATAAAACGTAAAATTAGAATAAAACGAGAATATTTTAAATATAATTTTAAATTAATTTTAGATGAGTTATGTAATTATAAACCAAATAATAAATATCAAGTTCTTAAAAACGGTTCAATAAACTATCAAATTAAAATAAATGAATTTAATTTAAAAACACCAAGATATTTATTACCTTTGGAAAATATTATAAATAAAATTTTTATAATAAAACAAAAATCAACTGGTATTTTAGTAAATATGTTACCATTATATATTTATCCACCTAGTAATGAATTATATAAATATGAAATTAAAGCTAAATATATTGAAGATTTAAATTTATATTTAATTTTAGATATTAATATACCAAATACAACAATTTATGAAAGACAATTAATTTTAAGAAAAATGCATTATATAACTATTAATTCTAATATAGATTCATATATAAATACTTTTGATATTTTAAAAGATAAAATAAGTATTGAAAATCAATTATTAACTAGTTTTATTAATTCAACAGATACAGTTAAATGGTATCCACAAATATTATGGGTTATGAATATTAATAATAAAAATTATAATGATATTAAAAAAATAATATCTGGTAAATTAGATATAACACATAATACTATATTTAATTGGAATTGTTTTACTTTAATACCATGTGATGACACAAATGAATTAAAAATAATACCAAAACAATTATTAAATATATATTTATTATTTGATGGTATTAATTGGGTAGATATAAATAAAACAGTATATAAGAATATTATATTAAAAATAATACCAAAAGTTAATAAAATTTATAAATCTTATTTACATAATGATAATAATATATTATATTTTATACCAGATGAAATAGCATATAATAAAAAACTTAGTTCATATAAAATAATAGAACAAATAAAATTTATTTATAATTATAATTGGGCTAAATAAATTTATTATCTAATATAATTTATATGGATATTGTTATATTTCTTATTATTATTATTATATTGTATATATTGTATATTAATATATATAATAATGATGACCCACCCATAAAAAAACAATA
>Ga0214923_10002406_pt1 | contig 25003 bp, 19 predicted proteins | sample LL1510_MetaG_FD_177993 | JGI IMG/M metagenome (GOLD analysis project Ga0214923, IMG submission 177993) | Freshwater microbial communities from Lake Lanier, Atlanta, Georgia, United States - LL-1510 | ecosystem: Environmental > Aquatic > Freshwater > Lake | place: USA: Georgia | collected...
TGCACCGTCTTTTCCAGGCAATTCTGGCGGGCCTATTTTTGAAGACGATGGCGCAGTCGTTGGCGTATTAGTACAAGGCGAGACCGTTACCATTGGCGGAGTTCCTGTGTCGACTACGCAAGCGTGTGGTCTCGATATGGCAAAAATAATCCAAGAAATTACGGCAGCAAATGTACCCTGGCTTGGGGATTTGAATATTGTTCCGTAGTCTTTAGGCTAATATCAACAGCGTAACGAAAATCGGTTCAACCGAAATCCATAACGGATCGTCATTTAATTAGAACAAATTGAAAAGGGCATGGAGTGGACAACCTAAAACAATAAATAATCCGGCAGCACGACGATACGCCTCATACTAGAAAAAGTGACACTGCACCCATCATTCACCAAACATCATGACACCGACTGCTAACTCGCAATATCAAAAGAATCTGAAATACCTTCGATTCGTTGATCCACTTCTTTTACGATGCCCTTCAACGTAAAAAGGTATTTCATCAGAGTGTCGAGCGAAAATTTGGATAAACGGTAGTGAAGTATTTCCGAAATTCGAGATTTGTTAATTCCGATCAGCTTCGCCATTTCGATTTGTGACATTTCGGATTTTTGTAAAAAAATCACCATATCCCGCGCGATAGAGTATTTCATTTTATCAATATTGCTCGCCTTCGAAGGCAATGCGATCGAACCAAATTTTTTGGACTTCGATTTTCTAGCCACTTCCCTTAGTATTCGTTTGTCCAATTGCTGTTCTTTCTGAGTCGCCTTTTTTAACTTTATCGATTTAATTTTCATTATGATTACCTCGTCCTAAAAAGAGTGATGAGATGGATATAAAATACACCGCTTTTAATCCGGAAAACAAACTTATACCTTCTATTCGAATCCTCGAAATAGTAAACAAAAAAATCCGTGTCTTCTTTTCTGCCTTCAGGAATCAAATTCACGCCGTCAATTGCCCCGCCAAAGAGATTCGCAATTTGCTCAGCCGTGAAAGAGCTTCTTTGATTACCATTACTGTCAAATTTGATGTGTTTAATTGGAATATGGATTTCAGAAAATATCAATCCGTTAAAAGTTAGTCCATCAACTTCCACAATTGTTATATCGTCATCCCTGTCCACAGTTTCATAGTAGCATAAAGTTACAACTATTTGCAACTTATTTTTAAAGTCATTTTTGTCACTAGTTTATTTCGATAGGACTGTCGTCACTAAATTCGGTTCAACCTAAAATATAGATGTCGATGCAATGTGACCAATGAAGGTCTGGTAGGAAGCCACGCCCGATTAGCCCTGTTACCGATTCCGTGAAATTTACAGTAAATATGACGGAACTGGTAACATGCATTTCTAGAAGGATGCTAAAATTGACCGACTCGGTTAATTTTGACTTTTTAAAACCTTAAATAAAACGATAGGCAATAACCCAATCCACAACAAAACAAATGCCCAATATTGACCGCTAGAAAAATCGTAGGTTGCCACAATCTGTGACCAAGCCTTCCGTGACGATGTCTTGCTCTGTTGATGCGAGTGATACTGCAACAAGCAATGGTACTGGCGGTGTCGATACTGCTCAAACTGGGGGCGTGAAGTAGCGTTGCGGCACTTGGTAGGCAAGTAATGCCGGGTATTTTAAATACCTAGATTTTATTTATAAAAAAAGGGAAACTATTGAGGTAAGTTCTGAATAGATTTTGAACCCACTAAGGTAAAATTTGATGAAAAATTTAATTTTGAATTCGCTCAACATGTTTTTTTTGTCGATTCAATTATTTGCGGGTGTTGTCTTCGCACAAACCAATCTGAATATGGTACCGGATGAAGATACACCAGAATATTGCCAGAAAAATCCTGCCATATTTAAAGATAAAGCGGGCAATCCCAAAAAAACAGCCTTGATAAGCTTGATCGAGGTCAATGGTCAGTTGCAGATTCAAGGCGTTGAACTTTTTGAAGGTGTTTTGCGTGCTCTGAATCAAGATCGTACGCCAGTTGCAGGTGAATGGGTCATCGAAGTGTTGGATTCAAACCAAAAAGTAATTGCACAAAACACGATTTCTGATCCCAAGTCCGACAACATTGAAACTTTTTCTAAAGGGAAACGTGAAAGAATCATAAAAAAAAGTGATCGCCTACAAACTGGCTTTTCGGTACGAGTTGGACTGCACCCCAAAAACTGGAGAGTCAATCGGCATAGTTTTATGCCCGCATGAGGCCCTAAAGAATCAGTTCCGGAGCGGAACTCCGCGGACTGTGATAGGAGACCAATGCGTTATGGGAAAGATCAAAAGAAAGTTCGACGTCAAATTCAAGGAACAAGTCTGTCAGGCAATCGAGAACGGCACCACCACCGTTTTGGAGGTCTGTCAAGAATACCAGCTTCAGCGGGTGCTGGTAGAGGGCTGGCTGGCCAAGTACGTCAGCGGCGAGCTGGAAGACAATACTTTGTCCAGGCTCCGGCAGATCGAGAAGGAAAACGAGCGGCTCCGAGCCAAGGTCGGCGAGTTGACCATGACCGTCGACATTTTAAAAAAAGCCGAAGCCTGGAAAAAACAGCAGAAAAACGGAAATTCGTGGACGATCACCTCCCAGAGTTTCGCTCGATCACAGCAGCCTGTCGATCCGTCGGACTCTCGCCCTCCAGCTACTACTACAAGCAGAAAACGAAAATAGAACGGGCCAAATCCGATGCAGAGATCCGCGACAAAGTGGAGCAGGTTCAATCCGAGTTCCCGTTCTATGGCCATCGCCGGATCCACGAGCATCTGGAGCGCCGCGAAGGGCTGACCGTGAATAAGAAAAAGGTCCTTCGAATTATGCGGGAATTCGGGCTAAAAGCCCTGATCTGGCGTGGGTTCAAGGTCAAAACCACCGACTCCAGTCATGAGTTCGGCTTTGCCCGCAATCTTCTGCCGGGGCTCAAGCTCTCTGAGGTCAATCAGGTGTGGGTGACGGATATCACTTACATCCGGATTTCGACTGGCTTTGTCTATCTGGCGGCCATTCTGGATCTTTATTCCAGAATGGCCGTGGGGTGGGCGCTGTCAACGAAGATTGACCACAAACTTTGCCTCGATGCACTGAAGGACGCCGTGGAGAAGCGGAGCCCCCCTGCCGGACTCATTCATCATTCGGACCGGGGTGTCCAGTACGCCTGTCACGAATACCGACGGTTCCTCAAGGACCATGAAATCGCCGAGAGCATGTCAGCGCAGGGCTACTGCTACGATAACGCATTCATGGAGTCCTTCTGGAAAACCCTGAAGGCAGAGGAGGTGTACCTGACAGAGTATCAGACAATGGAGGACGTGCTAAAAAGCATTCCTCGATTCATCGAGGATGTGTATAACAAAAAACGCCTGCACTCTTCTCTGGGCTACTTCAGCCCGGAAGAGTTCGAGCAACTGGCCGCCAAAGGGCAGCTTGAACAACACGGGCTTCAGTCGGTCATGATTCTAGGCTGAAAAACTCTCCAGTCCGGGGGTGCAGTCCAATGTGAGATCCAAGCGTCTACTAGAGTCACCATGACTCATTCGAGTGTCTTGTATGAGTAGTTGTTAAATCGAAGTCCTGTTGAGACGATTTTTTGAAAATATTTTGACGAGCCTGAGACAGAGAACATTTTTTTGGGGGGGGTAGAGGACTCACAGACAGGCTAAGGCTAGGTTCTACCGGCACAACGATGTTGGAATCAGAATCTAGAAACGTATATTCGTTGGGTTTCTTCAAATACAAAAAAAGCTACTATTAGAACCTTACCCTCAGTAAAGCAAGCAGTACCGAACACTCCCTATACTGTCGCAACTGAATTTAAAACCTAGTTAGCACCCCAAAACACTGAATAAATTGTTCCTAGACTTTCAAGTTGCCGTTACCCAGATTTCATCTGTGCCTATGTAAACTGGATCTAATTTGAAAAGAGTGAATATTCTGTCCTAGCGTAAACTCGTGAGTCTCAATTAAATATTTTGAAAGCATGAGTCATTCACGATCATTGAGAATTGGACAAATAGGATTTTCCAATCAAACAGTGGGCCAGATACGCCTAAATATCGGAATGATCACAACAGTTAAAGTCGATAGAAAGGCACCTAAGCATCGGCTCAAATACTCTGCCAAAAAGCCATAAATCAAATTACGAAATTCATGAAATTTTGAAAAAAATCAGAGTGAATCCAGGTCTAGCCAGGGGCTTAAACGATTCCAAACTAGATCTGCAATTATCTCGCCGCGCTTATTAATATATTCTTCGTTCCAATCAGAAACAGAAGCTATGCTTTTAAGGTGAGAGAGATGATTGGATTCCTCAAGGGTGTTAACTACAGTTTCTGAAAATCCAAAATCCATTAATTTGCGCTTAAAATCCGCTAGGGCCGGAGTACTAAGGATTTCATAAATTTTCTTCTTCTCTTTCCAAGGGCGATTACCAAGTACGGCATTCTCTACTAATGGCAAAAAAGTCAAATTACCGATCCTGTCGTAGGCTCTTTGCTCGTAAATAGATTGATAAACCTTTGACCAGTCGGAATCCGGATTGGGTTTTTGTGGTGCTACGTGTTCTACTGTGAACTCATTATTTGCCAATAGACTGGAGAATAGGTCATAAGACCCTTTCGTACCTCTCTCCATGAAACAAGAGCTTTCATTTGTAAACACCGTATCCTGGTGTGCTAGCAAGAGTACTGCCTTTGAAATTGGGCTGCCGTTTTCATAGGTGTCTGTTTCCGCCGCCATCTTAATCCAATCATCTTTAGTTCTTATTGGGTATTTCCTGTCGGACTTAAGCATGGACTTTAATGCACTTACGAGGCTTAAAGAGTTTAAATTATCAATCTTCCCGCTCTGAATATTAAATCCTTGGATATTTAATTCGGGGATTCCTTCTTTGGCTATTGATCTGTAACAACTATCAATTCCAGCAGTGCCACTTCGTGAGGACCTCCAAATAACGAAAAAAGAAACCAGGGCTTTTGCAGCGGATTCAAAAATGGCAACAGCCTCATCTCCGGGCGTCTTTTCCATTTTTAAATAAAAAAGAGCTAAAATTGGATACGTTATTGTGTGCCCAGCATCTTTCAATAAGGTTAGGCAAAAGTATATTTCAGATGGCCTAGAGAATTTTTTCGAGTCAATAAATGCACGAAGCTTACCGTCATCATTTATGATTGAGGTGAACTCCGAGAGCCGCGCCATTCCCTCTAGAAACTGTTCTCTTAGTTCCTGAGTGGTCTGCTTCTCAAAATTTGTCTTAAGATATTGTCGTTGGTCTTCTAGGCGTTTGCTTAGCTTGGTTCCATCATACATGAGTGCAAAATTAATGAGAAGGCCGGTGGTTGCGGTCTGTCTCTCTTTGTATGCAACTTCATCCTTTGGTCCGAAGATAAAAGCCTCAATTTGATCGATATATTTTTTACTCAGTGTGCTCTCGAATCGCTCAAGTCCCTCTTTTTCAATTACTTTCGGCTTAAATGTTTCAAAAGCTGTAAGGGGTTCCCCTGTTGTATTAAGTGACTCGAAGATCTCGAAGGCATAGGTTTCATTGTCTACGGTGACATGTGTGAAGGCTACACGCTCCAAAAGGTACCTGGCAAACATGATTAATTTAAAAACCCCAGCCGCTGATGGTGACTGGTCTAGTAACGACTGTAAACCGGCAGGAAACAGTCCATTTACTAATGTTGTTTGTAAATTTTCGTTTTCCTTTCCAAAAAAATAACTGTGATTCAGCGCAAATCTTTCGTCATTAGCTTCCTCGGCTTTGATGAAGTCCTTGATGAATCGTTTAATCTCTTTGGTGTTATCTGAGAAAAACTTAAACTCGGCTGTTTCCTCATGTTCTTGAGGCTCCTGTTTAAACTTTGACTCCTGAATAAAATTCTTTAGGAAGAATGCAATTCCGGATTTGTAACGAAACGTGGTCGGTTGAAAGGACCATTGGTCCTTGTAAGCCCTGATCATTCTAGGGTAGTAGTCCGCTTCACGTTCACCAGAGGGCATCTTTTCGAATAGAAGACTCGAAAGCAAAGCAAGGGTTGTGTTTATCTGAAGATCAAACCATCCTTTAATTGTTGGGTCTTCAATTTGGTTAATGTTTTTCCTAATTCGACTCAAGTCACGCCAAAGTTGAGCCGCAAGAATCATTACAGTGGTAAGCCGCTGCTGCCCATCGATCACTAACAAAACACGCGCGGGCACCTCGTTTGCCACTTGGGGCATAATTGTCTTATGAGCAGTGTCTCTGATTGTAATCAAAGACCCAATGAAGGTAATGGCCTCATCTTGATCACAAAATGCGGAGAGTCCGTGAAAAATGTCCTCTAGCAAGTCGATTACATTTTGTTTTTTCCAAGCGTATTCTCTTTGATAAGCGGGAATGTAAAAACATTGCCCGGGCATGCTCAATACTTCTCTTATTGATTGAGGTTGAGCTTTAAAAATATCGTTTACAGACATAGTGACTCCAAAAAGTGGGAACGTAATTTAATTGAAAGTAGATGCTAATTAATTTAGCTTAAAAATCTTATTTTGTGCAATAAAACAGTTCGTCCACCCCATAAGCTCATTGCAACAATTCAGAGCAAAAGGCGACTAACCAAGACTTCTTGTTGTAATAGTTTTAATTACCGGCTTTTGGATGCTTCTTATAACTCACAAACTAAGCAGCCATCATCATCCTGCTTTTGTGAGAATTGTTCAAAAAGCGTGGTTTTCCTTTTATTCGCTAAAGCTTCAGCCTGTCTCTTTTTGGCATCGAGGATAATTTTTTCTCGGTTCTTCTCGATATATGACAGATCTCTCCCTTTTACCCAGGTGTAGGCTTTTCCGTCTGGAAGAACCTTCTCCATTCTTTTCGATTTTTCAAAGAGATCGGGGTGACGTTCAAGCAAGCCCACCCATTCTTCTTTGCGTTGAAAGAAGCAGAAATAGCAACCTGAACGACTGCGCCACTCGTAGTATTTAGGGAGTCCAATTCCAGCTTCGTCCAATATCTTTTGAACATCCCCAATCGTAATTCCCGCCTCTTTAAATGGGAATACGGGGATCACATTTGGTTTTGTGGAAACATAGCCCTCACGTCGTTCATCTGCTCGAATCGCGATGTAGCTATAAACCGTGTCGTTTCCAAAAAACCGCTCCAGTGGAACGAGTTTCATGGACTTAGTACACCAGCGAGCTTGAGGTGAGGGTAAGTAGCCGCCATAGTTTTGGAGGAGGGTTTCGAAACTGAGGTCTGAGTTTAGGCGGGTAATTCTCTGCCCCAAATAAGACTCGAGCTTGTCCAAATATTCGTATGTTTCAGGAAGTTCGGCTCCCGTATCACAGAAAACATACTCAATGTCTTGAATTTTACCCCGCATAAAAATCGCGAGAGCCGTTGAGTCTTTGCCGCCCGAAAGACCCATCACATGGCGGACTTTGCCGTTTGTCTCAGTTCCGTTCGACAGGGCCATTAGTTAAATTCCTTCAATATACTGCTTACGATTCGATTGGTTTGATCAACGCCGATTTTCTCAATTAACGAAGAAAGCTGATCCTTCAGTCTCTTTTCGGCCCAAGGTACCGATACGGCACCAGCACCGGAATCATGAGCGACCGTTTGGGAATCTGCAATATCCTCGATCTTACGAATGATTTGGGTGGCATTTAATTCAAACTCAAATAACCCTTTTCGATCCCAAAAACGGAGGCTTTTCCCCGTCACATGGGAGGCGAGACTCAAAATCAAATCGCCCTCATTACTGTATGCCTGTTCAATTCGACTTAGAAATCCCCCAGTCATTCGATCAGCCAGATAGGCCGCTTTGTCGCCAGGTAGGAGAGTCTTCCAACTCTGAAGAGCAAGGGCTAAATCATCCGCCCCTCCAGCATCTACGAGTGCAAGCAGATGTGTTTTACATGCGGCCTTTAAATCAGCCTCAGTGGCTTCGCAAAGGGCTTTTAAATGCTTGAGGCGTTCTAGGATTGCCTTTCGATCGTTCGAGTCAAAGACCTTACAAAGGTCTATTTCAAGAAATTTAATTGGATCCCGGGCGGCGCGGAGCTCCTCAAAAAAAGCGTCAACTGTAGCGTTATGAATTCCTCGCTCTACCGCGACAGGAGGCAATGATTGAGTCCAAGTCACCAATGCAGCAATGGCGTTTTGAATTGGGTCATCAAATTGTGAACCAGTTCCAAACAATTGGCTGACTTGTAATACAAAATCCTTAAGCTCCGCGCGAATCTCTGGGATCTGTACTTTAAAAACCCCCGGATTTCGAGCCATGCGTTCAAAGGTCTCATCTTGCATCTCTCGAATAAAAATTCCGTCTTCAAGAATATTTTTAGTCGATTTGGAAGCAGTATAAGAAGCCGCAAGTAAGAGAGAAATCACCCCTTGTCGAATGCCGTAGGGCGGTTCTTTTAAGGTTTTGAGCAAAAACACGAGGTCTTTGGCTGCACTCGAAGGTTTTTCCCAGAATTCAATCAGGAGCTTCCAAGCTGAGCCCAGGTTATCTTCTAGTCCTTGGCACTTTCTTGGGAACCCCCAAGCACCATTGCTTGAGCTCTTATGTAAGCCGTTGTTTAAGAAAACAGCTCGAAAAATAGACACCTCTGGGCCATATCCAGTCATGGCAAGGTTCTCTTGTTCGGGTGCGGTAAGCATTGCGCGAATCAGTTTTTTACGAGCATTCACGATTTGGGCGGTAGGCTCACTTCGATTGATTAGCTCGTTATTAAAGCGAGGAGTTTTGGGGAACACCTTTTGAGTCAATTGTGACAAATAACGCTTTAAATCTCCATTGGAAGCGATTTGTCCAGACTCTTTACCCTCTGCAAAAAATCGAGGACCAGCAGAACTTGGCTCGACAAGTCTATCTACTTGCCTTTGAATGAAGGCGCGTGATTCATCCGCGAGGTACTTTAGCTCTTGTGTAACGACAGGATCGCTACCGATAAAGTCGTTGTCGTTCATCAAAAGATAATATGCCTTCAATTCCGCAACGGACTCTCTCAGAGATAGAGGACTCGAAGGAATCGCAAAAACTGTTCTATTGTCTTTGTGTGATTTAGCGGCCTCAATGGCTGCCTCAATTTCTTTCTTGGTTTCGCAGACAATATAAAGAATTCGTCCATCAACCTTAGCAGCAGTTTCGTTAACCCCTAACGCATCAAATTGGTCGTCAATCTCTGCCGGTGTAAGATACAAGCCATCATAAAAACGCGTGATCAGATTCTGATCGTTGTATCGTTGTGGAATACGATATGGGAGTGGAAACTCTTGCGCTAAAAACTCATTTAAGCGAATGGACTCTAATAGACGGCCTCTGAGCTCTTGTGTCGCCCCTCTAATATCCACATCAGATCCATGCCAAATAGCGTACTCATTTGTGAGTTTTTTATGAAATACGACTTTCTTGGCAATTAATGGATCAATGGTTTTTTGGATAGAAGTCCCAGTTTGCTCAAGCCCCATACAAATGCTTAAGAGTGGGAGGTTCACAGGGACTGAAGCTTGACCAAGTCCGAGCCTTACTGCGGCAAGATTTTTAATCAAACCCTCTTCTGCTGAGGACTCTGTTTTCTTCAGTGCCATTTGGGTTTCGACCCATTGGCGATAGGTTCCGCCAATGCCGTTATCGCCCGCCATTAGGTCAGAAAAGAAGTCGAACAGGTGGGCAGGACTCACCCACTCTTCTGTTTTATAGTTGCTAAGCGCACGAGGCTCATCAGAGAAAATGAAGGTAAAAAGGGTACGTTCATTTTGTGCAACCCGAGCAGAAATTCGAGGTAAAAGAAACAAACCTACCGGGGTGAGCGGCGCACTCTGAAATAAGAGATCTTCGAGTTCAGGAAGTTCAAACTCTTTAAAGAGTCCGATCTTATGGCATTCCTTGGCTAAGGTTCGAAATCGAGTGCGATCACCACTAGGTTTGCCAAAATCACGGTTTATCAGCTGAGCGATAAGCTGATAAATTTCCTTACTGTCTTCTATATAGTTAATTTGCTCAAATCGACCCTCAATTTTCGCCCATTCTACGCGCACATGATTAGGCAACTGAATTGCATATTGTGAAAAGCTCTGATGCAACACGATCGACAAAACGATTGGGAAGGAATCTTTAGTTCTACAGCAGAATTCCGCGATGGACTGAATTTCTAACAGACCCTTGGAGTCTCCTGTAGCCGCGCAATGCTCAAGAACCTTGCCGAACTCATCCCAGACAATCAGCATGCAAGTGCGATTTTTGGAGTGTTCCTTTTCAAGTTCCGAAAGAAAATTAAGGAAAGAAGCGAGGTCGCGAGAAGTATTCTTAGCTCTTTTGGCGAGGGCTGAGTCGCCCGCCCTTTGGGCTGAAAGCTGAATGGCGTCTAAAAGATCGCCCGTAATGCTTTTATGAAAGCCTTGCAGGACAACCGAGTATCCCTGGCTCTTTTTTCGAGAAAAACGGTCGAAGTAGTTATCCTTATCCTGTTGCCGGAAACTTTCTAAAATTGGGCGGAAGGGAGAAAGATTTTTGGTTCCATTTTCTACAGCGAGAGCCCACATCAGGGCTGCGCTGGATTTGCCGCTTCCGTACGGAGCTGCGATCGAAAATGCTCTATTTGAAGATTCGTTTAACAGTCCAGCGAAAATCCGATTCGTGAGTGAAATTGACTTAGATGTCGGAATGTAACCGGTGATTCGAGTGGGGTTATGAATATCGAGCGAGATGTTTACGGCTTTTGCTTGGCGGATGGTGTTACTTTTCATAAGCGGCCTCGAGAAATTCAATCGCTGAAATGGTTTTTGATGCCTTGACGGTGTTGAGACCTGCTGTCTTTACATATGAAACCGTCCGTTTGCCAAACGTATCTTCTAGGGTTTGCAGGTTTTCTACGAGCATGTCTTCTGACATTAGGAATACTCGACCCGGTGACCTTGCTTCATTAGCCACTTCAGTGATTTTCGCTGTCTTATCGGCTTTGTTCGCAAGAAAAGACATCAGGGCGTAACCAAATGCGAGAGGATTAACTTTTCCCTTTCCGAATTCTACGCGGTATCCACCGGAGTTTTCTTGCTCAGTGATCAGCCTTAAATTTGAGAGTGGGCACTCAAGAGAATCCTCGGGTGAAGTCTTGCGCCCTTTAGCACGTGCGCGGGAGTAAGTGCGTAGAAGACAATTTAGGTCTTTCTGAAGAGACGGCATGGCAATTTGCTTTTTTGAGGCTTCTGCTACCCACCGGTTTAAGTTGGCAACGAAGCTTTGAGCGTCGAATGTCCTCATCGGGAACACATTGAAAAACCAATACCATGTGGTGGCCTTATCGATGTTGGTGGCAAGGTGGTAGTGGATTACCCACAAAGTGAGGTCTTCCTCAAAATAGGGGTCTTTTTTTGCAATGATCTCGCCTAAGGGCGAGAGGCTTGTTTTTGTACGAACTTCGGTTCCGACTTTCTTTTTTTCTTCAGTGATCAGACCGGCTGCAAGCAACCAATAACGGATTGAAAACACCATGTTTTTGCCAACCCCGAGGCGATCGGTCGCGTTCGGATTGCTGAAAATGAGAGGGTCTTTCTTTACCGCGGTTAAACCTTTATGAAGCCAACCTTCGCGAATATGAAATGTTTCATGGCCTGAAAAGATCATTGATGTTCCCCCTGGAGGCAATTGTGCAGTTGAAGCCAGTACAGGGTTATCCTATGATAGGAATGCGTGACAAGGGAACAATTAATCTATCTAGACTCTCAGGCAAGCACTCGGGTGGACGATCGCGTCCTAGAGAAAATGATTCCATTTTTTACCGAGCAGTATGGAAATGCCTCCGGGAACCACCTTGAAGGACAGCGGCTAAACTCAAGTATAGAGGGGTCTAGATTGCAACTTGCGGACGCCTTCGGGGCAAATCCGGATGAGTTCATTTTTACCTCGGGTGCGACCGAGTCCAATAATTTGGTTTTTTGGGCGGTCATGGATTTCTTAAAGACCGCAGGACGTGATCGGATTTTATTGTCAGCAATTGAACATAAATCGGTGATTGAGCCGATAGCCCTTTTAAAGCAAAGGGGTTTTGAGGTGGATTTTATCCCTGTTGATCGGGATGGGTTAATTAATCTCGATTCTTTTGGTCAGCTATTGTGCCCTCGGGTAGGGCTCGTTTCAATCGTAGCTGCTAATAATGAAATCGGAGTAATTCAGGATCTAGAGGCTATTTCTGAAGTATGCAGAGAAAATGACGTTCTCTTTCATACCGATTTCGCACAGGGAGTGGGATACGTTCCCCTTAATTTGAATTCGCTAGGAATCGCATTTGCCACTTTCTCTGGTCATAAATGCTATGGACCGAAAGGTGTAGGAGCCCTCTTCATTGCTGGAGGGGCAAAGCCTGAATTGAACAGTATGATTTTAGGTGGCGGTCAAGAAGGTGGCCTAAGGTCGGGAACATTGAATGTGCCCGGCATTGTAGGGTTCGCAGAGGCTGTTCGTCTTCAAGTTGCTGAAGGGCAAGCACGAGCTGATCATGTAAGGCTTTTGGTTAAAGCATTTTTAGATGTGATGCTTGAGTCCGGGATTCGATTTCATTTAAATGGGCATCCTAGTCGGAGACTTCCGGGTAATTTGAACCTATGGTTTGAAGGGGTAGAAGCGGAACAGTTGATGATGTCTTTGCCTGGGATCGTGATCTCGAACGGGTCCGCTTGCAACTCAAGAGCCTTAAGTCCGTCGCATGTGTTAACTGCTATAGGATGTGATCGAGAGAGAGCATTTGAATCTGTTCGTATTTCTTTTAGCAAAGACAATCAGCTTGATGAAGTAGTCCATGCAGCAAAACAGATCGCAGCGAAAGTAACCGAGTTAAGCCAAAAGATATACCCGACTCCCCCACTTGGAGCGAACACCTAGGGCAACCTTACTTCACTACCGAAGTTCAGGGTGCGAATCGTGTTAAATAAAATATTCCGTAGTGGGGCTGTATCGATACTAGCTCGACCATTTTTCAATATTCCGAGTGGGGAAATGAGCCCCATTTCTAAACCAATAAAAATAGACAGACACCTGAAGCTGTGTGTTTATCTGAACGGCACAATTAGCGATCCGTTTGAGTAATTTGGGTGCCTCTGAGAGCAGCAACTAGGTTGCAGGATTAGTCTTCTTTCTTAGTCCAAAGTGGTTCTTCTTGAAATACTCAATCTGCACATATTCCCTCGGAAGATTGGCTGGGCGATTGTCGATCCATTCGTCTAAAATACTCTTAAGCCTAATCGGATCGGTAATCCCAGCTTCATAAACGAGTCTATTGAGTCTTTTAGGAATAAGCTTGTATCGCTCTCCAGAAGGGCAAGGGCTGTTTAGTACTTCCTGGACCACTTCTCTTTCGTTTCGTTTTCTTTTAGATCGATTTACTTTGAAATCTGCATCGAATTTTTCAGTGAATAGATACCTTGCGGCTTTGCTTCGGCATAACTTGCATTGCTTTCCATTCGAATCCAACCGTGATCGATCAAGAGCTGTCGAGCTTCCTTCAGTAGTTTGCCATTTACTTTCATTAAGCTGTCGCGAGCGTACTCACCTTCTAGGACAGAGCCTCTCCAAGCAAGACCATAAAAATATTTGAACACACGTTTGAACGGTTCGGATAGTCGCTTTACGCCCATTAGAGTTTTAAGAGTATTTAGAGCTTCGTTTGCTCCGGCTGTGGTTAGTGATGGTCGCTTCTTACGCCCACGCTTCTTATTAGGGTTTTGTGTCCCTTTCGAGATGGCCTCCAAGAATTGTTTAAGTGTCCTTTTTGGATTCGCTCTCGCTAAGCAGAGATCTCCACTAATATAGGTGCACCAGAATTTGTAATCTGAGCATTTAATGTTCCAGGTATTTGGAACGCGCATCAGCTTTCCACTCATCGTCACAGTGCTTGAGTCAGTCTCAAAGTGGGACTGTAGTAGTCGCTGAACCGTTTCGAAGCGAGACAGAGAAATATTTTTCATCTTTGGAGAAAGGTCTAATAAACGAACGGGTTTTATTGCCCAATAAGCGTGGATACCTCTGCCCGAATCCACAATTACATCTGGTCTCGGTTCAAATGCTTCAAGTTTGGAAATAAAGTTCTGCTTTAGAAAGCTCAGTTCTGCCTGATTTTTTAGTTCTCTAGGCGGATCGTAGTCTACAAAGCAGAAATATAGGTTCGCTAACCTTTGTATATTTTTGTACTGATCATCTGGACCGCGCTCTCGTGCTAGTTCTCTTTCTTTCCATTGCATTCCCTTACCGCCTTTAGTGTAGAGGCTCGTTTCGACATCGTTAGGAAAAAAGAAAAGTGCATGACGGTTGCATCCTTCAGTCAGCTGTTGGAGCTTATCGATTTTTGAAATTGGAATTCCATCAAGGTGATCTTTGGTGTCGATCATGTTCGGTTCAAGGTGTCTAATCTGAAACGGTCTTAGATTTTGTTTTTGATTTCCTCCCCAGAACTTAAAGTGAACACGATTTTTCTGTTCTTGTTGGTAGATGTCTTCAGCTGTAACGAATAACTTTCTGTTTCTCATATGCTACAGTTGTTAATATTCTTATTAACTGGTAAAAAAATCTTAATATGCCAATGATTACGAACTCTTATCCGAGAATAAAACATGCTTCAGAAGGCAAATTAGAGTGAGTTCCCAAGGTAGTAATAAACCTCGTACTTAGTTCGTCGCTTCTTGAATTGCTTGGTGAGTTCCTTGCCTAGATTAGACTTCCTGGTGGGCTTGTAGCTCCACAGTCTGTAGGCTTGGTAGATCACCCTAAAAGGCACGGCCTTGCGTCCTGGACGAAGCCTGAGGGCTCTAATGAAGTCGCTTACATCTGTATGATCTTTTTCCTTCTCAGAATCGAGGGGCAGTGAATCTACGAGCTCAAGAAGGTTCAAGAGTTCAGGATCATCTAAATCATGAATGGAACTATTTTTGGTCTTTAAAGGCATACTGGCGAAACCTCGCTCCTGTGCAAGCACTCAGAAATATCCTTTTAGATTGATAGTTAATCGGTGTTTTCATTTTTCGTGGATGATTTGAAGATCGTGTAGTTCGTGAGTGGATGACTACAGCTGCGGACTACAAAATGATGCAAATCGGATGATTTTTGATGAAACAGAGTGATTACGAGAAACCGTAATCGAAGGGGCTGTCTTGCAAGTTATTGTTTTTATTGGTTTAGAAATGGGGCTCATTGCCCCACTCGGAATATTGAAAAATGGTCGAGCTAGCGGGATTTGAACCCACGACCTCTTGCACCCCAAGCAAGCGCGCTAGCCAGACTGCGCCATAGCTCGTACCAAAGTTGAAACAGGGGTAAGGAATCAAAAAGATCCTTGCAGTACCCGAACGGGTTTTTGTGCCCGTTGGCCGACTGCAATCGGAGAATCCAATGGAGCTTCGATCTCGTCAAGGCTTTTGACCTCGTAATTCTCTGGATTCGAGAAAATCGACTGAACCAGTTCAGCGTGGAGTTCGTGTCCGGCCTTGACCAAGGTTACATTTCCCACGATCGCGATGGGGGAAAGTGCGAAGTCTCCGATGGCGTCCAGTACCTTGTGTCGTACAAATTCGTCAGAATAGCGAAGTCCCTCGGGGTTTATGACCCTGGAATCATCGAGAACAATTGCATTGTCGTAAGAGCCGCCTTGAACAAGTCCCGCCTTCTTCAGGGCTTCAACATCCTTCAGAAACCCAAAGGTGCGAGCCTTGGAAATCTCCTGAACATCTGATTTTCCGAGTGTGTAGGTGAGCTCTTGAGTTCCGATGGCAGGGTGGGCCCACTCGATGCGCGCCTTGATTTGAAGCCGATGAGAGGGCTCAATGAGAGCAACCTTGTCACCCTTCCGAACTTCAATCCGCTTTTTCACCACGGCAACCTTTCGGGCGACGGATTGATCGAAAAAACCGGCAGAAAGAATGGCATCACAGAACTTGGCTGCCGAACCATCCATGATCGGAACTTCAGGGCCATCCACTTCCACCAAGGCATTGTCGACACCCAGGAGTCTGAAGGCCGAAAGCAGGTGTTCTACGGTGGAAATGGTCACTCCATCCCGGCCAAGCGTTGTCGCAAGGCGAGTTTGGGTTACAAACTCAAAGGTTGCCGGAATGGCGATGGGCTTTTCAAGATCGCGACGGACAAATACAATCCCGGTATTGGGAAGTGCTGGCTTCATGGTCAGGGTCGCACCCTTCCCGGAATGCAAACCAATCCCTTCGATTCGAACTTCACGTCGAATCGTGACCTGATGATTGGATTTTGGGTCGAAGCGTCTCAGCATTGTACCAATTGTCCCTCACCCTTTGATAAGCAAAGCCTGTGCCAGGAGTTGGCGCTTTGGAAAAAATAATAATCTTTTGATTTCAATAATATATAGCCTTATGGAGGTCCGGAACCGTCGAGAAACTCCAGAATGTCAACGAGTGTGCACAGGCAGCTGTGTACAAAGAGATACAGCTAGAATCATTGAATTTCAGCGAATCCGACACAGGGAAAGCCCATCTCGGATGGGCAAAACTAAGGTCTCTACTCTTGAATCATTTCTTCGGGCTTCGTTGAAATCATGAAGGAGGTGATCGGTCGCAGTTTCGGGATTGAGTACTCGTCCGCTCCAGAGCACGTTGTCGACGACTATCCAGCCCCCCTTCTTTACGAGTGAAAGAGCAAGTTCAAAGTAAGCAGCATACCCGCCCTTGTCTGCATCAATGAAGGCAAGGTCGTAGCGGGGTCGGCTGCCGTTCGCAATCTCATCCAGGAGTCCTTGCGCCGAATCTCCCGCATTCCCCAAGATGCTTTCAATTTTTAAATGAATGCCGGCCTCACTCCAGAACTTCTTGGCGATCTCCACCGCCTTTGGATCTCGGTCGAGGGTGGTGATTATTCCATCCGCAGGAAGGGCAAGGGCAAAGTGGAGAGCACTGCACCCCGTGAATGTTCCAAATTCAACCACACGCTTCGCACCGATGGCAGAAGCGAACATCGACAGGAATCGACCCTCAAGATCGCCCACCTGCATGTGCGCGGCCTGGGGTGCGTAAGAGAGGGTAGCCTGTTTCAATCGCGCAAATGCATCATTCACCGAAGTCGAATGAGCCACGCAGTAGCTCTCGATTTCCTTCGGCGTAATCATTTGTCGAACTCCCTCGAAATGGTCGCTCCCAGGGACTGCAGCTTGATCTCGATTTGCTCATAACCCCGATCCAGATGATAGATCCGACGGATGGTGGTCTCACCCTTGGCTGCAAGTCCAGCAAGAATGAGCGAAGCGCTCGCGCGCAAGTCGGTTGCCATGACGGTAGCTCCCGAAAGCACAGATGGGCCGCTGACCACCGCCTGATTGCCCTGGATCTTGATCTTTGCACCCAGCCGAACCAATTCCGGTACGTGCATGAATCGATTTTCAAAAATGGTCTCCTTGATCACGGACTCGCCTTTCGCGCGAGTGGCAAGCGCCATGAATTGGGCCTGCATGTCGGTGGGAAACCCAGGAAAAGGCTCGGTTTCAAGATGAATTGGCTTCAGGACTCCGGTGGCCGTCGCACGTATCGAGTTCGAGTGACGCTCGATCCTCGCGCCCATGAGCTCGAGTTTCTGCAATGCCACTTCAAGATATGGGGCCGAAATTCCGCTCACCTCAACCGATCCACCTGTGATCAGGCCTGCGCAAAGGAAGGTGGCTGCTTCGATCCGATCGGGAGCTATCGAATGGTTCATGCCATGAAGGGACGACTTGCCCGCAATGCGGATCTCGCTCTCACCGGCACCGGTGATCTCGGCGCCCATCGAATTTAGGGCCTGTGCGAGATCGATGATCTCGGGCTCACGGGCTGCGTTTACGATTCGAGTTTCGCCGCGGGCAAGGCATGCCGCCATCAATGCATTCTCGGTTGCGCCGACACTTGGGAAGGGGAGTGTGATCTTCGCACCCACGAGCCCATTCCGCGCAGTCCCGTGAATGTAACCCCCTTCGATGCTGAAGGTGGCTCCCAGGGCTTCGAGCGCAGAGAGGTGAAAATCCACGGGGCGCGCACCAATGGCACAACCGCCCGGAAGACTCACGCGAGCCTCACCTTTTCTGGCAAGCAGAGGCCCAAGCACGAGGACTGAAGCCCGCATGGTCCGAACGAGATCATAAGGAGCTTCAATCGAATTCAGCGTTTCGCCCTGGATTGAAATCGAATGATTTGAAGTATCGAAAGCGGTGCCCAGGCCGAGAGCTTCCAAAACCTTGAGCGTGGTATGTATGTCCGCAAGAACCGGGACGTTTTTCAACGTCGAGCGTTCTTTACTCAGCAAAGTGGCAAAAAGGATCGGAAGGGCTGCATTCTTGGCACCGCTGATCGGTACCGTGCCGCTCAGGGGTTTCTCGCCTGTGATTCTGAGTTTTTCCATAATTTGTTTCCTGATAGCCCCTTAGGGCGACCCCCACTTTGCAGCGAGGACTCTTGGTTTACCGGTTAAATCTTGAACCAGGCGGGGAGCAGTGAAGCCGCTGGTTTCAAAAAGCCTTAGAATCTCAAGCGCTCTTTCATGAGGCACCTCGAAGAACACGGCGGCCCCAGGTCGCAGCAAGTGGGGTGCGTGCTCGATAAAATTTCGATAAAAAAAGGAAGCCTCGAGGGGTTCGGCTTTTCGCATCGGAAACAGCGCCGAGTGGGGCTCGTGGGAACGAACCTCTCCTTCGACCTCATCACCCGGGGAAAGGTAGGGTGGATTCGAAAGGATCAAATCAAAAGGTCCGTGATCCAAAAAAATCTCAAATCCCAAGGTCGATTCATTCACTCTCAGGATCTCAAGACGCGTATCAAAGTCGCTACCGATGATCGTGTGCAGGTTCTTTCTCGCAAGTTCAATTGCAGCAGGCTGAAGTTCGGAAGCCACTCCCGAGCTCCTGGAAAAATGAGAGAGGAGCTCGCACGAAAGGATACCGCTGCCGAGACCGAGTTCCGCAAACCGAAATGTTTCGTGCACGCTTGAGTCTTGAAGGTGGCGGATCGCTTCGTCGATGAGGATTTCTGTCTCAGGTCTTGGAATCAAGGTGGATGAATCGACCGCATACTCGTGCGAGTAAAAAAACTGATACCCCAGCAGGTGCTGCAAAGGCACACCCTGAGCGCGATTTTCCGCGATGTGAATGGCTTCGAGCACCTCACTCATTCCGAGCGGGGCCGAGTGAGTACTCAGGTCTGAAGGTTTCTGGAGCGAGTGATTACTCATTCGTGCGACATGAAAAAGAATTTGTTCTGCTTCGGCTTCGGGAGATTTTGCAGAGGCGCTGGATTTGAGTATGGAAAGAACTCGTTCCCTAAGCGCTTGCATATCCGGCTTGTTTGAGTGCCTCGGCTTGATAATGGGTTTGAAGGGCGTCGAGGATCTCCTCGATGTGGCCTTCCATCACGTCGCCGAGCTGGTGGATGGTGAAGCCGATTCGATGATCGGTGAGGCGCCCTTGAGGAAAGTTGTAAGTTCGAATGCGTTCGGATCGATCGCCGGTTCCCACCATGGCGCGCCTGGAGTCGGCGTGTTCCTTTGCGGCCTTTTCTTGCTCGGCCTCGAGAAGTCTGGAGCGAAGAATCTTCATCGCTTTTTCTTTGTTCTTGAGCTGCGAGCGTTCATCCTGACATGCGACGACGACTCCGGTGGGAATGTGGGTGATCCTCACCGCGGAATCGGTAGTGTTCACGGATTGGCCTCCCGCACCGCTTGAGCGGAATACATCAATTCGAAGATCGGCGGGATTGACGTTGATATCCACTTCCTCGGCTTCGGGGAGCACCGCAACCGTGACCGTCGAGGTGTGAACTCGCCCTTGGGCTTCGGTTTCAGGAACCCGCTGAACACGGTGAACCCCCGCTTCGTATTTCAGGCGGGAGTAAACCTTTTGCCCCTCGATCATCATGACGACTTCCTTGAGGCCGCCCTTTTCGGCTTGGCTTACCGAGAGCACTTCGGTTCTCCAGCCCTGGCGTTCGGAGAACATCTTGTAGAGGCGATAGAGCTCGCTCGCAAAAAGCGCGGCCTCTTCGCCGCCGGCTCCGGCGCGGACTTCAAGCAGGATGTTCTTTTGATCGTTCGGATCCTGCGGAAGAAGCAGTACTTGGAGCCGCTTGGTGCTGGCCTCAAGCTCGGGCTCCAGGGCCTTGAGCTCGTCCTTGGCCATGGCAGAAAAATCGGAGTCACCCTCGACCAGAAGCTCGCGATTCGAAGCGATCTCGTTCTTCAGCTTGCGATAGTGGCGGAATTCCGAGACCACATCCTGAAGCGAAGCATGCTCCTTCGAGAGGCGACGAAACTCTTCGGGGCGTTCCGCGAGGGCCGGATCACCGAGTTTGTGCTCTATCTCGAGAAAGCGCGATTCAACCGCTTCAAGTTTGTCGAACATCAGCTGCTCATGGATTTTACGAAGTCTTCGTTGGTCTTGCTCTGGGCAACCCGATCCAACAAAAACTCCATTGCGTCTACCGTGTTCATCGGATGGAGAACCTTGCGGAGGATCCAGATCCGGTTGATGACTTCTTTCGGCAGCAAGAGGTCTTCTTTTCGGGTGGCAGATTTGTTGATGTCCAGGCACGGGAATACGCGCTTTTCCATCAGCTTGCGATCAAGGACAATCTCGGAATTTCCGGTTCCTTTGAATTCCTCGAAAATCACTTCATCCATTCTTGATCCGGTATCGACCAAGGCTGTTGCAATGATGGTGAGTGAACCGCCCTCTTCGATGTTGCGGGCTGCTCCAAAGAATCGCTTCGGCTTGTGGAGTGCGTTTGAATCCACACCGCCGGACAGGATCTTTCCGGAAGGAGGCACGACGGCGTTGTATGCACGGGCAAGACGGGTGATCGAATCGAGCAAAATCACCACATCGTACTTGTTTTCAACCAGACGCTTGGCCTTTTCGATGACCATCTCTGCCACCTGGACGTGACGCGAGGCTTGTTCGTCGAAGGTCGAGGAAATCACCTCGCCTTTTACCGAGCGTTGCATGTCGGTCACTTCTTCCGGGCGTTCATCAATCAACAGCACAATGAGTTTCACTTCGGGGTGATTCGAAGTGATCGCATTTGCAATGTCTTGCAAGAGCACGGTCTTTCCGGCGCGGGGAGGGGCCACGATCAGGCAGCGCTGTCCCTTTCCGAGTGGAACCATCAGATCGATGATTCGGGTGCTGTAATTCGTCGGCATGTATTCGAGGTTCAATCGTTGCTTCGGATACAGAGGGGTGAGGTTATCGAAGAGTACGCGCTCAGAGTTCAGCTCTGAAGGCTGGAAGTTGACTTGCTCGACCTTGAGAAGTGCGAAGTAACGCTCGCCTTCTTTGGGAGCACGCACCGAGCCGCTGACCGTGTCTCCGGTGCGGAGACCAAAGCGACGGATTTGAGACGGAGAAACGTACACATCATCCGGACCCGGAAGGTAGTTGTATTCCGGAGCGCGCAAAAATCCGAATCCATCGGGGAGGCACTCGAGGACGCCATCCGCGAAAATGTGCTCGTCCTTTTCGGCCTTCTTCTGAAGGATGATGAAAATCAAGTCCTGTTTACGCAAACTTCCCGAGTTTTCGATTCCCAGGGCGCTGGCCATTTCGATCAGCTCGTGGGCCTTCTTGTTCTTGAGTTCCTTGAGGTGCATCGAACGTTTGGGGGTGTCTTCACCATTTTGCATTTCGGAAGAAGGAGTGGAGTGCATCACTTCGGATTCGGTGCTCGGCGCTGGCGCTTCAGCAGAATCAAAAGACATGGGCGGAAGCTCATCGGCGCCGTCATCTGCTGGAAGCCCGGCGTGTTCAGGGTTCGGCTTCTTGCCCGGAATAAAGCGCTGCTGCGGGCGGCCCTTAACAGGAACGGGTTTTTGACCAGGCTTTTTTTGCGGGGCATTTTGCGTGCTAATGGGAAAACTCCTTTGTTAACGGGTCAAAAAAACGAATGGAATGGATTGAAGTAAACTTATGTCAAAAATTTGGATTTTTCGAACGACCGGCAAAAATTAACAGAGGTTTTTGGTCTAGTCCAGCAAAAATTAAGTGGTATCCTGAGCCAATCATGAAATGGGCAAAGGTTATTTTATTCCTTTTGATTCTCGCAACGGGTGCCGGTTCAGTCATTTTTTATCGATTCGCCAATGAGCCTCTCGATCCTACGGCCACAACAAAAAAAATTGAGATCGACATCCTGAAGGGCATGCGCCCTCACGAGATTTCATACGCTCTCGAGAAAGAGGGAATCGTAAAGAGTGCTCCTCTTTTTTATTGGCTCGGCCGTTTCACCGGAGGCTGGAGCGGGCTTCGCGCCGCCGACTACGAATTGAGTCCATCGATGACCCCCTTGCAGCTCTTCAAGATTCTGAAGAGTGGGATCGGAATCCAGAGATCGATTCTGATCCGGGAAGGGTCCTCCATTTTTCAAGTCGCAGAAACCCTCGAAAAAGAAGGCCTCGGAACGCGTGAGGCGATCCTGAAGCTCTTGAAGTCGCCAGAGCTCATTCTTGCCTTCGGTTTGAAAGACGAGGGGATCTCGACGCTTGAGGGATACCTCTACCCGAATACCTATTTTTTTGATCGCAAGGAAACCGCAGCGAATCTGATCAAGCGTATGGTAGAGGCCTTTCTGCACACCTGGACTCCCGAGTTCGAATCGCGCGCAAAAGAGATCGGCCTGAGTCGGAAGCAGGTGGTGATTCTGGCTTCGATGGTCGAAAAAGAAACCGGCGCTTCATTTGAGAGACCGGTGATCGCTTCGGTCTTTTTCAATCGAATGAAAAAGAAAATGAAGTTTCAAAGCGATCCCACGACCGCTTACGGGATGGGCGAGACTTATTCGGGGAACCTCACGCGCGAGGATCTGAAACGTCCGTCGCCTTACAATACGTATACGGTTCCCGGGTTGCCTGTCGGGCCGATCTCGAATCCGAATCCAGAATCGGTCAGGGCGGTTCTCTATCCGGCGGACACGGATTACTTGTATTTTGTTTCGAAAAACGATGGAACGCACATGTTTTCGAAAACCTATGAAGAGCACAGTGATTGGGTAAAAAAACTCCAGCTCGATCCGCGCGCAAGGGCGGGAAAGAGCTGGAGGGATTTGTCAAAACAGGGAAAGGTCAAGCCCGAAGGGGCTGTGGAGTGAGGTTTGCCCCCACTCGGATGTAGATGCGCACCGAGTACATGAGGGTTACCACTACGCCCATCATCAGAAGGAACATCCAGCCGCCTCCGAAGAAGAGTCCGATCAGTGCATAACCGATGATGTAGCTGAGCATGGCGGTGATCAGGGAGAGGGCCATCATGATGATCAACAGGGAGAGCATTACTTTCACCAGGAATCGGCCGAATCCCGCGGGCTCTCTCAGGGATCTTTCCTGAAGACCGAAGATTCGCTCCTTGAAGGTATCAAAGCTCGCGCGAGTCAGGAATCCGGCTTCATCGGATTCAGATCCCAGCGCAACGAGCAGAGGGTCAACCTGCTTCTTCACGTCGCTGCCGCTGACGGATTGATTCTCAAACTTCGGAAGGGGCTCGTTGCCAAGATCGGAAATCACATCCAGATCCTTGGCTTCAGACACGATCTCTTCGTCTGCCTTGCTCAGGCTTTCGAGAGCCGGGCCTTCGGCAACGCCGCCCGATTGGATGCTGCGATTGATTTGGTCATCCCCCAGGGTGTGTGCCTTGTTCCTGAGGCGTACGTCGAGTTTGTAGAGTTTGTAGGCGAGTCGAAGCTGCGCTCTTTCTCCCAGGTTCTCGAGACGGTTTGCGATTCGCGATTCGATTTGCTCGAGGCGCGAACTCACCTCGGGTGCGAGGGCATGCTGCAAGCCACGGCTTGCGAATGCGCTCTGGATCTGGACATTGAGGAATTGGGCCAACACAAAGAAGGTAAAAATGGATTTCATCATGGGCCGGAGGTTTATCCAGATTCATTTATTTTGTAAATAGAAATAATTTAAAAAGTGCCGAACGCGCTTCGCGCCCGGGGCGGGCCGGTCATCTTTTGGGTGAATTCCTGAGCCCGACCCAACAGGGTCTTTCTCTTGGGTTCGGGCATTTTATCCAGCAGTTTCACCATCATCGAAAGCCGCGGGTTTTTAGAGAAGAACCCACGATTCCGATCAATGAAGCTCCAGTACAGGCCATCCCAGATTTCACACCAGGGGCCCTTTGGGTAATCGCTCATCTTCAGGATGTAATTCGAGCCCGAAATGTAGGGTTTGGTGGCAAAGATTCCGCCGTCGCTCATTTGGCCCATTCCGAAAACGTTCGGGCCCATCACCCATTCGTACGAATCGATCTGCATCTCCATGAACCATCGGTACACCTCCGGAGGAGCGATCTGGCACAAAAGCATGAGGTTGCTCACAATCATAAGCCGCTCGATGTGGTGAAGGTAAGCCAATCGGTCGGCCTTTCGGATGGCGTCGTCCAAGGGAGGAATGCCCGTGGTCCCCTGGTACCATGCGGGGGTGAGGGTGCGATGATGTCCAAAAAAATTCGAGGCGTGCTGTTTTTCGCCATACACTGCGTCGATTCCAAGAATGAACTCTCGCCAACCGATGACCTGCCGAATGAACCCTTCGAGCGAAGCAATGGGGGTGCGGTGCTTTTTTGCGTGTTCCAAGGCGCGCGCGACCACTTCGTCCGGATTGAGGAGTCCGAGATTGATCAGCGGCGAAAGGAGAGAGTGGTTCAAGGTTTCAAAACGCGAAGTGATGGCGTCTTCATAGGGGCCGAAATCGGTGAGCCGCTCCTTCAAGAACGAAGACAGCCAATCGAGCGCCTCTTTTCGATTGCTGGGTAGAAATCGCGGGCCAAGGGTGCCTGGATGTTGGGCAAAATGCTTTCGGATCAGAGCCGCAACAGAGGCATCGTGGCGTCCCGCCTGAATCAAAGGAAGTTTGGGTTCTTGATAATTTTTGGGAAGCTTTTTGCGATTCTCGACATCAAAGCTCCATTGGCCTCCTGTGGGTTGCCCCTTCGAATCGACCAGGATGTTGAGTCGCTTGCGTTCGCGTTCATAAAAGGTCTTCATGAACGGC
>Ga0214923_10002408_pt1 | contig 24990 bp, 14 predicted proteins | sample LL1510_MetaG_FD_177993 | JGI IMG/M metagenome (GOLD analysis project Ga0214923, IMG submission 177993) | Freshwater microbial communities from Lake Lanier, Atlanta, Georgia, United States - LL-1510 | ecosystem: Environmental > Aquatic > Freshwater > Lake | place: USA: Georgia | collected...
GCCTGCTGGTAAATAAATATAGATGTAGTATAGTTTATTTAGTGCGCCCGAGCGTAAATCTCTAATCAATTCCGGAGCAGATCCCGGATCCCAGTCATTACCATTTCCGGTACCTCCCTGATATCCACCAGGTAAATAAAACCGCAAAATGGGAACATAGGTTTGAATAGTAACACTAACAATATTTGAAATAGAAACAGCTCCCTGGGCTGTAACAGCTTTTATTCTGTAATCAATTTTTCCGGTAGTTCCACCCGCTACACCTTCCAGCAAAGCGGTTTCATTCATTTCACCCTGAGTTAAAGATTTAGAAAGGGTATTGGTTCCAATAGGAATCTCCAGTGCACTTGCAAAATTCTTTCCGGAAGAATCATATTGCAATGTATAGGTAATATTGCCAGAATAGCCATTAAAAGGTTTCGACCAAGTAAATGTGTTCGAGGGAAGCGAAGCATTCGCCAACGAAGTGGTTACGGATGTATTTTGCGTAGTTAATACACCCGGATCGTTATAAGGAGTAACTCTAACTTTCACCGTGTTCGACTCATATCGCTCATTGTTATTTCCATAAGAAGAAGCCACTTTTATATCCAAATCATATCCGGTTCCCAAGGCAAAACCGTAGTTGAGCAATAAAGCATTCAATTCTTTTCCCAATAAACTAAAATTACGACTACCAATTACGGTGCGGGTAACTTCCTTAGTAAAGTTTCTTCCGGTAGAGTCTATTGAAACCACATATTTATAAGTACCGGAATCTGCAGCATACATAGGATTCGTCCATGCTAACCCAAGCACACTTTTGGCAGAATCGGCAGCAGTAGCAGTTACGGTTGCTGTAGACGCAGTTAACGTAATAGCTTTCCCTTTCTCATATAAAGGCAAAGGTTGTATTTTGGTACAGGCAGCTATCAGAAAACCGAAAAGCAAAATCCAAAGCGCGCGTTGATATAAATTTTTCATAACAGCAATTTTTATAGAGTGCAGCATTATAATTTGGTGAAAGTATATTTACCTGTTTTGAAACTCACATTAATCCGATAGTTACCTGCAACACCAGGTGAAACAAAGTCACTACCTTCTGGTTTAAATGTGTCTCCATCCGGATTATTTCCTAAACCTCCGCCGGTAAATCCATATTTATTACTCCAGTTTCCGTAAACCGGTACAAACAGGAAGCCCTGACTGGCTTTCATACTTAAACTGTTAATCTGAAACTCTGAGCTTGAAATTTTTGTAAATTTTTGGGTTAACAATTCGGGATCTCCACCACCCATCCAGTTTCCTGGAGTGGCTGCTCCGGTAATATATAAATTAGCAGGTACAGGATACACAACATCCAGATAGGGTGTAACTGTCATTTTTAAAACATTAGAAGTCAGTGGAACACTCCCATTGGTTAAAGTAGAAATAACCCGTGCTTCCAATTTTGCTGCTACGTTTTCGGGCAAATCCATCGATAATAATGCTGTATTCAGTTCACCGGTAGTCATGCTGATGGATAAATCCTTAGCGATTGCTTTTTCAAACTTCTTAGCACTTCCAAAATTGGCTCCTTCTATATCAAACTGAAGCAGGTAGTTCACATCCTGCGAACTAACACCTGTGGTAAAACGATAGTCGGGATTGGTCCAGTTTAATTTCAATGAGAGCACATCCCGGTTAGCAATTACCAACACGCGAGGGGCCACGGAATTAGCCGTTAATACAGGATTGGTACCTCCTTCAAAAGTAATTCGGTTTTCTTCCTTCTTACAACCTACCAGTGTTACAGCCAGTAGCAAGGATGCTGCAAATAGGTAATATAATTTTTTCATAACGCTTTTTTTATCGGTTCAATTAATAGCCTGGGTTTTGAGTTAAATTGGGATTGGCAGTTCTGTTTGAAGCCGGGATGGGGAAAATATTATACTTACTGTCTACTGAAGTTCCAGAAGCAACTCCTCCCTTCCATGGCCACAAATAAGTTCCGGTAGTTAATCTTCCATACCGAATCAAATCTGTTCTGCGATGCCCTTCCCAATAAAGCTCTCTGGCTCTTTCATCCAAAATAAAATCAGTTGTCAATTGTGCAGAAGTAATATCTCCGGAATTATTTCCAAAAGCACGCTGACGGATTTTGTTGATATGGGAGAGGGCAGTAGTAGCATCTCCACCTGTTCCACCACGAAGTACGGCCTCAGCATAAATCAAATACATTTCGGATAAACGGAATACAGGAAAATCAATATCAGCAAAATCACGATTCACATCAGAAACTCCTAATCCATCCGAGCGGATATTTCTGTATTTATTTACGTGTAACCCATTGCTAAAGTTTCCTACATCACTGATGGAAATTTGAGCAGGAGTTACGCCAAATGCACTCGTAACAAACATCGCGCGCTTATCAGTAGCGCCTGTTAAATCACTAAAGCGATCAGCTAATCCTTTTGTCCCACGATAACCGTACCATCCTCCACCTACTCCAAAATCATTTGCATCATCGCCAGCAGCAGCATGCACGAAGAAAGAGGTATTACCGTATGATTTGGTTCTTAAACCATCACAATTCACAGCAAAAATGATTTCACCGGTACGCTTATGATTATCAGCCATAAATAATTCACGGTAATTGCTATGCAACGCATATCCGGCATTGATTACTTTTTGCGCATATGTAATAGCATCTGTAAAACGTGCTGTTCCTGTATATACCTGTGCATTTAAGTATAATCTGGCCAATAATGCCCAGCAGGATCCCTGGTCTACTCTTCCATAATCAATGCTGCGAGGCGCCTTTAAATCTGCCTCAATTGCTTTTAATTCAGCTTCAACATAAGTAAATACCTCTGTACGGGATCTTTCTTTGGGTAAATCAGTTCCCACATTATTGGTTTCATCAATAAAGGTGCTTCTGCCAAATAAGTCCATCATCACCCAGTAATTAAAAGCACGAATAAAGCGAGCCTCTGCACGAGATGCTTTAATATTAGCAGCATCATTTCCTGAAATTCCTCTGGAAGCAACTTTCTCATCGGTAGATTCTCGCAAATATTCATTTGCAACCATTACATTGTACACCAAACGTGCATAAATTCCTTTTAAAAATGGATCGGAGCTTGACCAGCTGAGATTATGAAAATCTTTGATTGTTTGGTCGTTCCAGGCAACCACCGCTTCATCGGTTGGCAACTCCTGACAATTAAAAAATCCACGAATGAAAGGTGATTGTGATCCCTCATCCAATCCCTGAATGTCGGATGCGCCCGCAGGACCGGCATTTCCAGATGTTGCCAATCCTCCATATACTTTTGCCAAAACCGACAAATAACCTTCTGCATTCGCATAAGCATTTTGTGAGGTAAAATCATTTTGAGGAAACAAATCCAGCTTCTTAGAACAGGAGAATAACAATACTCCTGTAGTAAGAGCCAGTAATGTATTTTTTATCATTGTATATTTCATAACAAAAATATTTTATCAATTAAAAATCTAAGTTGATCCCCAAAGAATAAATGCGCGGACGAGGATATATATTATTATCTACCCCGCCATCTCCGGCATTTTCTGGATCCAATCCGCCATATTTGGTAATCACCAAAACATTCTGGATACTGGCATTCACACGAAGAGAAGCCTTATTTTTAAATACGCCACCAACGTTATATCCAAAATTGATATTGTCAATCCGGAAGAAGGAAGCATTATCAATATAGTAATCTGATAAATAACGATTATTGGAGAAACTAGTGGTTAGATAATCGCGAGTTGCATTTCCAATAAAATTAATTGGATTTTTTATTGCTCTTAAAACACCATTATTGGAATTCACATTATTGTATAAGTAATTTCCAAATGAACCATGACCAGCAATACCAACCGTTAATTTTTTATAAGTAACCTGAGTATTAAATCCTAACAAAACATCTGCAGCCGGTTTTTGATATATATAACGGTCGTCGTTGTTGATGATTCCATCCCTGTTGATATCTTCATATAAGCCTTCTATCGGAGCTCCTGTTGAACTGTATATCTGCTTATACATGAAGAATGAGTTGGGTGCATATCCTACAGAATGTATTCCGATGCTATTGCCGGTTCCACCGCCAATGAACGTAACATCCTGACCTTTGAAATTAGGATCGGGATTTTTTAGCAGATTGGTAATAGTTGCTTTATTGTAAGTGAAGTTCAAACCCAAATCCCATGTTAAGTCATTCTTACGAATGATAGCTGAATTTAAATTAATCTCAACTCCCTTACTCTCAATATTACCTACGTTGGTTACGATTTCATTTACAAAGTTGGCTCCTGCTGCCACTGCTACATTTGCCAGCAGGTCTTTGGTGTTACGCTGATAATAATCTACCGATCCGGTAATCCGATTCTGCAAAAATCCGAAATCCAATCCCAGGTTGGTTGTTGTGGTAGATTCCCAGCGGATAGAAGGATCATATCCTTCCGGCCGAAGATAGCTGATGAAGGTATTTCCAAACTGATAAGCTGCTGTTGGAGTTCCTCTGGAATATCTTGGAATATATGAGTAGTAACCAATTCCATCTTGTTGTCCGGTTACACCCCATCCTACTCTTAATTTTAGTTCATTTATTTGACGAGCATTCTTAAACAAGTCTTCCTTTACTTTCCAGGCAAATGCCAATGAAGGGAAGTAACCAGTTCTGTCATTCGGATTCAACTTCGAACTCGCATCCGAACGAATGGTAGCAGTAAGCAAATATTTATCCTGCAAAGAGAAGTTAACCCTTCCAATATAAGATTCAAGTCTGTATTCCGGTCTGTCTGTTAAAAACACAGGCTCAGTTCCCTGAATGGTATCTTTTTTGGCAGGACGGGTTGGATCGGCAATAGCACGATAACTAAAGGCAGGATAGTTAGAAATTTTGGTAAGGAAACTCTGATAACTATGACCCACTAACACATCAATCTTTCCTTTTATGCTTTTTAATTCTTTAGAATAAAATAAGGAAACATCTGCCAGCTGGTTCACTTTTTGTTGCTCATAGTGAGCCCTGTAACCCCCTGTTTTATAATTAGTAGCGGATACAGAATCTATGTTGTTGTTTCCATTACCGGAAGACTGATCCAGACCCAGATTTACCAATACATGCAAATCGGGGAGAAAATGCAGCTTATAATCTAACTGCACATTTCCAATAAATCTGGATACTGTAGAGCGGTCATCTCTTAACATCAATAATGCCAGCGGATTTCTAGAAGATAAATCTATGGGCAAAGTATTTGGCTGTAACCATTCATAATATCCACCCCAGTTTTTATTTCCAGAATAAACAGGTTTGGTTGGATCGAATGAAACCGCACTTCCGATTGCACCCTCGTTGGCAAAACGATTTTTTGTTTGAGAACCCTTTAGATTTACATTCACCGATAAGTGATTGTCTAAAAATTTAGGAGATAAATTGAGGGTACCTGTAATACGATTGAAATTATTTGTTTTCAGAATTCCATCCTGAGTTAAATAGCCCAAAGAAGCCCGAAACGGCATTTTACCTAAACTTCCTGAAGCACTGATGGTATTATCATAGCTGGGAGCAGTTTGATAAATTTCTTTTTGCCAATCTGTGCTGGCTGTACCCAATAAATTTTTATAGGTATTATTTCCCGTAATTGCTGCATCAGCATTTACGATAGACCGTATTTCATCGCCCGACAAAACTGGAACCGTTTTTACAATTGTTCCTAAAGCAAATAGGTTATTATAATTGTACTTAATTTTTCCCTGAGTTCCTTTCTTGGTTGTTACAATTAACACACCATTGGAAGCACGTGAACCATACAAAGCCGCAGCAGATGCGTCTTTTAACACAGTAATTGATTCTATATCATTCGGGTTAATTGTATTGAGCAAATTGGCTGAACCAGCAATTCCATTTCCTTCAACCGGAACCCCATCAATCACAATCAAAGGATCATTGCTGGCATTCAGGGAGGCTCCTCCGCGAATCCGAATTCTACTTCCGCCTCCTGCGGCTCCACCGCCAGTAGTAACTGATAAGCCGGCTACCTTACCAACCAATAATTGCTCGGCAGAATTGATATTTCCTTTTTGGAATTCTTTAGGACCAACAGCCGTAACAGAACCCGTTAAATCGGATTTACGGCGGGTACCATAGGCAACAACTACTACCTCACCCAGATTAGCAGTGGAACCAGTTAAAGTTACTGCTACATCACTTTTTCCGGCAATGGCAACCTCCATTCCAGTAAATCCGGTAGAGGAAACAACTAATGTAGTTACTGATGGCGCAACCGAAATAGAAAAACGGCCCGCTTCATTGGTGACAACTCCCTTACTACTACCTTTTGCCACAACGCTGGCACCACCAACTGGAGCGCCATTTGCATCCGTAACTCGTCCGGTAATAACCCTGTCTTGCGCAAAAGCAATTTGCAACAGCAGCATAGAGAGCACAAAAAGAACCGTCGTGCGTGCATTCGACCATGACATAAACAATCGTTTTATTTTTCAATAATAAATTATATACTTATTTGACTATGTACTAAGTACACAAACAAATGTGTATACAATACACAATTCTAAGAATATTTTGTTATTCCACAAATATTTTTTTTATTAATTTAGGAAAATGTTTAAGGAAAAATAAGAAAAAAGGAGAGACGATAGAACGTAATTTATTACTGATAAGGACGGTAATTATTTATCATACCCGACTTCAGCTTATACAATTTTCCTGGGCGATGGCTTACTTCCCGTTCAAGTGTTTGGGTATCAATGATCCAATCTTTAACAGCAATTTTTTTCCTAAAATTCCGTCGGTCTAACTCAACACCCAAAATTGCCTCATACACCGATTGCAATTCCCGCAAGGAAAATAGTGGGGGAAGTAAGTGAAATATAATCGGTCGCTCCATAACCCTTTGCTGCAGTTGTTGTAAGCATAGTTGTAAAATCTCCAAATGATCAAACGCCAATTGCTTTACTTTTCGAACAGGATACCAGTCTAGCTGATGTTTGGAAATATTCAGCTGCTGATGTTGCATATCAATCAATGAAAAATAAGCAGTAGTAATTACCCGACCAGAGGGGTGCCGATGCACTTTACCAAACGTGTGTACCTGCTCTAAGTAAACATGTTGTAACCCGGTTCTTTCCCATAAGATCCTAAAAGATGCTTCCGTTAAATCTTCATTCGGCTTTACCAAATCGCCCAATAAGGAATTCAAACCCTGAAATTCTTCAAGATCCGATTGCTTTAACAACACATATAGCTCGTGATTGTCGTATCCAAAAATTACACAGTCTACCGAAACAGCTATATTAAAATACGACTGATGCGTTTTTTTCTCTATTTCAGCATTCTTCAATGATTTGATAATTCTTTCCGGCATACTAAATCAAATTAAGGCAATATAAAACGAATTGAACGGGTTAATGCAGAATTTTTTACCGAAAGTATGTAAGGGGCAGGTGGCAATTGTTCGATGGCACTGCCAAAACGCATAGTATGCTTACCCGCCTGAAGTTTTCCGGAGAACAACTGTTTTATTAGTCTCCCATCTGCCGTAAGCAACTCGGTAGTGATTTTATCAGCATTTTTCATTTCAATCTCATAAATCCCCTGACTGTTTACCGGATTAGGAAATAATCGCACCTGAAAACCTACTTGTTCGGCAGGAATATTATTTCCGATGGCAGTAATCGGACCGATTGCCGAAAGCTTGCGGCTCAGATACACTTTGTACTCTCCCGGTTGCAATGTTATAGACTGCACCGAACCTGTTGCAGTAAAGGTTTCACCGGAAATATGCTCATACCAGGTGCCGCTGTTGGGAAAGGTAATATTCGCAGTAGCTGTTCCCACATCAAAATTGCCCAATACACAAATATTCGAACTATCGGTTACCAATTGCATCCACTTAAATGCCCCACTCAGATTGTAAGTAATTCGATTGGAGGTAAAATTATTTCGATACATCGGATGTGTTCTTAACTGATTGAGCTTGCTATACACCGTAAACAAGGCCTGTCGCTCAGGCTGGAGGCGATAATCCCAGCGAATAGGCTTATTACCCGTTCTGCAATTTGCATTCACACTTCCGTCTGTACAATAATTAATAGAATAATCATACCCCAATTCACCAAATTGCCATATCAATTTCGGGCCCGGTGTTAATAAACCAAAAGCCGCTGTTAATTCCATTCGCTTCAGTGCAGTTGCCAACGTTCGGGTATTATAACTTCCCGCTGAATTTCCAAACTGGGTGTTTTTATACATTAACCGCTCTTCATCATGGCTTTCAAGATATCCTACCAAATGCGGTTGCAGCCAACCACGACTCGTAAAAATATTTCCCTCAAAATTACTGTTAGGCAAAAATCCCATGGCAGCTTCCTGAAAATTGTAGGTGTTATTTCCCCACAACATCATTCCATAATTGCTCAACTCCAGCTCCTCCGAATTAGCGGCAAAATGCTCCAGAATAGCATAACATCCCGGAGACTTAAGTTGCAATGTATCATAATATCGTTTCCAAATGGCTATCCGGCTCGCATCGTATTGACCCCACAATGCTACATTCGTTCCGGAATTAACCTGGGTAAATCCTTTCGACAAATCAAAGCGATATCCATCTACTTTAAATTCCTTCAACCAATATTCCATCACCCTACTACTAAAATATCGGGTGGCTAATGATTCGTGATTAAAATCGTGAAAAACACTGAATGGATGGGTTGCCGTTTCATTTAGCCAGGGATTATTGGAAGCAGGCTGATTGGTGGAGGTATTCCAGTATAAGGCTGCGAGCGGACTATTACCGGTGGTATGATTTAAAACCAGATCTAATAAAACGGCAATGCCTCTTTTATGACAGGTATCGATGAATTCCTTCAAACTATTGGCGGGTCCATAATATTTATCCGGAGCAAAAAAGAAAGCAGGATTATAACCCCAGCTCTCATTGCCATCAAATTCATTTACAGGCATTAGTTCAATGGCATTGATGCCAAGCCTTTGTAGATAATTCAGTGTGTCACGAATGGTTTTCCAATCATGTGCCAACACAAAATCCCGAACCAGTAACTCATAAATAATCAGAGAACGCTTATCTGGCCGGGAAAAATTAACCGACGACCAATTATATGCCGGTGAAGCTGTTTGTAAAACACTTACAATTCCGGTAGTTTTTCCTGTAGGATATGCTTTTAAATTTGGAAATGTAGCGGCACTAATATTTCCATCATTCCAGGGGTCGAGCACTTTTTCAGCATAAGGATCGGCAACCCGAATACTTCCATCTACTAAATATTGAAAAGCGTATTCTGTTCCTGGCGTTAACCCGGTAATTCTTAACCACCAATAATTACCATCCGGTGATTTATTCATGGCAAAAGCAGATTGCTCGATCCAGTTATTACCAGGAAATTCTCCTATTACCGAAACCCGGTTTTTACCGGGAGCATATAATACCAAAACAGCACTTGTATTTCCAGCTTCATAATTAATTCCATCCCGAACCCCAACAGGTACTGCCGCAATATTAGAAGCACCCGACACAAAAAACTGCAACGTATCCCGTACCGTAACATTTCCTTTTACCGCCTCTGTAATAATTTGCTGATTACCTGCAGCAGCAATCACAGGTGTGGCGGCGATACTGGTAGCGTTGGTGGCAGTCTGAATTACAGTCCCATTAAAATACAACGATAAATTGGCAGCAGTATTTGCCTGAGCATTCACAGAAATATTATCTCCTACCTGTTTACTGATAGGCTCAGCAACTGGCACTAAAGTGGGTTGAAAAATAGGTAATGTGAATCGGGTTGCCAATGCTGTAGTATATACTGGCAAATACATATCAGTACCATCTGTGTTGGCTTGTTTTAAAGAGCCGTTTCCATTTCTGAACAAGATAGCAATCTTAAGAATAGTTTCACCAGCCGGCACACCATAGAAAGCACGGATATTATTGATATCGAATCTCCACTTATTATTCCCCAAACTGATTGCCTGTAATTCGGGAAGCGTTTTCCCCCACGGATTCTGAGCACCTAGCTTTACATATCGCCAATCGCTTCCACTCGTGCTGAGATTGGTAATTACCCCCGTATGCACATAAACATCATTCAACGATCCATAATTATTCAACCCCTTATTCCCTCGAGAAGCATCGACCGTTATGGATATATTATCCGTATCAACCGGAAATACAATGCTGCCGGAAAGCAGCTGGGCAGAAACACTCAGCCTGCCAATCAAAAAACAAAGCACAATCAGCCATGTCTTTTTCATAAATGAAGCACTCGTTTAGATGTATTGCAAATATGTACCAAAAACACATTAATTACGAAAAATACTTAATCTTGTTGAAGAATTCAAAAACATAATTGCCTTTTCATTCGTAAAATTATTCAGAAATCGAAAAATAAATGCCATGAAAACCATTTATATACGCTACACAATTTTATTACTGTATAGTTGCTTTAGTTTGCAATTACCGGCACAAATTCACCATGTAGAACCCCTCAATTGGTTTATTGGAATGAAGAATCCCCGACTTCAGCTTTTGGTGAATGGTGATGAAATTGGATTGGCAACTCCTTCGATTCAGTATCCCGGCGTAACTATTGAAAAAGTGCATAAAGCCAATAGTAAAAACTATCTTTTCATAGACCTGATTATTCAGCCAAATACAAAACCCGGCACTGTTAGCATTCGATTTGAAAAGAATGGGAAAACCATTGCAAGCTATCCCTATTCATTACTGGCTAGAAAGCAGGCAGCCAATCAGTTCAAAGGCTTCACAGCAGCAGATGTTGTTTACCTGATTATGCCCGATCGGTTTGCCAATGGAGATCCAACCAATGATATCATTTCCGGTATGAAAGAAAATCGGGTAAACCGCGCCCAGCCCGGCGGGAGACATGGAGGAGATATCCGGGGCATCATTCAACACCTTGATTATATTCAGCAAATGGGATATACCGCAATCTGGTGCACTCCAATGTTGGAAAATAATATGGCGGGATATTCTTATCATGGTTATTCCATAACCAACCACTATAAAGTTGATCCCCGATATGGCACAATGGAAGACTATATTTCTTTATCAGCAAAAGCAAAAGAAAAAGGAATCAAACTGATTTTCGATGAAGTGCTCAATCATTGCGGTAGTGAACACTGGTGGATGAAAGACCTTCCCTTTCCCAACTGGATCAATAAAGCCGACTCTTTTCAACTCAGCACGCATAGAAGAACAACCAATCAGGATCCCTATGCTGCAGCATACGATAAAGATTTAATGACACGCGGCTGGTTCGACAAAACCATGCCCGACCTGAATGGTGAAAATCCATTCATGGCGAATTATTTAATTCAACGCTCTATCTGGTTTACGGAGACGCTTCAACTTGGGGGTATTCGACAAGACACTTACGGCTATAGTAATAAAAAATTTCTTCAACAATGGAGTTGTCGGATGATGGAAGAATATCCTGCATTCAGTATGGTGGGAGAAGAGTGGAGCTACAACCCTTTAATTGAATCATACTGGCAAAAAGGGAAAATCAACCATGATGGTTATAAAAGCTGTTTAAATACAGTGATGGATTTCCCGTTGCAACAGGCTCTCACCGAAGGGATTCGCGAGCAGGAACGTCCTTATTCCTCTACCGGATTCACAAGAATGTATGAGGCAATTGCAAATGATTTCGCTTATGCAAATCCCAATCAAATGCTGGTGTTTGGAGACAATCATGATATGGACAGGCTATTTACCCAAATGAAAGGAGATATCGCCCTCACCAAAATGGCCATTACCTATTTACTTACAATTCGAGGCATACCCCAATTTTTATATGGCACAGAAATTTTGGCTGATAATTCACAGCACTTAAGTGATCACGGATATATTAGGATTGATTTTCCGGGAGGATGGAATGGAGATTCGAGCAATGCATTTACAGGTAAAGGGTTAACCGCCGAGCAATTAGACATGCAATTGTTTATGAAAAAAATGCTCAATTGGAGAAAGCAACATCCGGCAATATACTCAGGCGCTACTTTACATTTTGCTCCATTTGAAGGGATATATGTATACTTCCGATATAATAAAACAGAAACCCTCATGGTGGTCATGAACCGGAATACTAACGCTGCAGTGCTATCTACCGAACGATTCAAGGAAATATTAGCTAACAAAAAAATGGCTCACCCCATATTTAGTGATGAAAAATTATCACTTTCGCAACCGATTTCAATTCCGGGTAAGTCGGCACAGGTTTTTGTAATTGAATAAAAGCAGGTAGCCGTTTTATATCAAAAGTTTACGGCTTTTTTATCGGGGTTGGTGGAAGTAAATACAATAATTTTGCCTCCGATTGCTACCAAATTTCCTGCTATGAAAATTTTACAGTCCGCTTATACCGATGGTTTTTTTAATGTAAGTGCACCTTTTGGATTTCTTCCTATGGAAGCTCCCCTTACTACCCTTCCTGCAGCTTATGCATCGCTGCAAGATATACTCAACCGCATGCCTGTGCAGCTTGAAAACGGCGAACCCGGCTTGCTGCATTTCCCAGGAAAAATTCATCAGGAGGCTGCGAAAATGCCGAACTATCTTGAACGGGTTAAAAAAGAATCTGACATCCGCATTTTACAGGCATTATACAGGGGCTACGCTTTTCTTTGCTCTGCCTACACCCTTGAACCTGCTTATCAGGAATTTAAAAAATCGGGGAATTATGGTAAAGCCAATAACATTTTACCGGCAAATATTGCCCAGCCATTTGTAGCTGTTTGCGATGCCCTACAAGTTTTCCCCTGGCTGGATTACCACTATGGATATTCACTTGGTAACTTTCAAAAGATAAATCCTGAAGGTCCACTGGAATGGGATAATCTTAACATGTGCGTGAAATTTTCGGGAATGCCCGATGAGGCAGGATTCATATTGTTGCACATTGATATCAATCAGTTCTCACCCCAACTGGTAGGCTCAGTGATGCAAACGCTGGAAGCAATAGAACAGGATGATTGCAAACGCGTTGAATCAGCACTGGAAAATAATTGGCAAACCCTCTCACAAATGAATCTGCGCAGAAAAGAGATGTGGAAGGCTTCCAGATGGCAGCATTATAACGACTTCCGCGTTTTTATCATGGGAGTGAAAGGAAACGAGGAAATATTTGGAGAAGGTGTTACTTATACCGGTGTTTGGGATGAGCCAAAACAATTTCGTGGACAAACCGGTGCGCAGGATGATATCATTCCAATGGAAGATATCTTTTCTGGAGTTACCCGATATTATCCGAAGAATGAACTTACCAGCTATTTGCTGGATTTAAGGCAGTACAGACCAAAATGTGTGCAACAATTTTTTAACGACCTGGAGGAGCAGGTAAAACAAATCCACACCAATGGAATTGCCGGCTATTTAATCGAAAAAAATAGCTGCAACGGGTTAGCCAAATTATTAGGAATTCTGGAACAGATTTATCATTTTCGAAATGGTCATTGGCAGTTTGTACAAAAATATATCATGGCAAACACTCCTTATGCTAAAGCAACCGGAGGAACACCCATCACTACCTGGATTCCTAATCAAATTACTGCCGTGTTACAGCAAATGGAAGATATCATTGCAGTGTTACCAACCTTGTCGGAACCATTAGATGAAAAAAGTGCAGGAATTGTTACCTCCAATATGCAAACTTTTCAGCATAAAAAGCAGTTACTGGCAGAACAGTTGAATATGGTTAGTGGTGCTAGTTATTCAGCAGACACTTTGTTTTCTCTAAATACCCGATTCGGCCTTTCCGATCAACCTAATACCTAACATTATTTCAATTGGAAAGAAAGCGATTGAACATCGCGACTATTCCCACCCACCATAACATTGAATTCACCCGGCTCGGCTGCATATTTCAAATTTGCATTCCAAAATGCCAGCATACTTTCCGTAATGGTAAACACAACCTGCTTGGTTTCTCCGGCTTTGAGTGAAATTTTTTGGAATGCCTTCAACTCTTTTCCGGGAGGTGTAATACTGCGCACTTTATCTTGAGTATAACACTGCACTACTTCCTGTGCATCATACTTTCCGGAATTGGTTACCTTAATAGTAACTGTTATTGGTTTTTTCGAAGTGAGCGTTGTGTTACTGATTTCCGGCTTGCTATATGCTATTTTGCTGTAATTCAAACCATAACCAAAAGGAAATAAAGGCTCATTCGGGATATCGAGATACTTACTGCTGAATTTGTTTTCAGCACTTTGCGGACGACCAGTATTTTTTTGCGAATAGTAAACAGGTATTTGTCCTACTGCAACTGGAAAACTCATAGTTAACTTTCCTGAAGGATTTACTTTTCCAAACAACACATCTGCAATGGCATTACCGGCTTCAATTCCGGCATGCCAAACCTGAATAATAGCAGCAGCACCCTCTGTTAATCCGGTTAACACCAATGGCCTTCCACTCATATTAACTACAATTACAGGCTTACCTGTTGCATATAAGGCCTTTAAAAGTTTTTGCTGAGAAGCAGGTAAACTAATATCAGCACGACTGGCAGCTTCTCCACTCATTTCTGAGGCCTCGCCTACTACTGCAACTATTTTGTCGGCAGTTTTGGCAATTTGCATGGCTTCTTCCAACATTACCTCTGGGCTCCTGGCATCTATTTCAGCCCGCATTCCAAATACATTGGCACGAGCAGCTAATGCAGGATCATCGGTGATATTGGCTCCTTTTGCATAAACAATTTTTAGCCCGGCTCCGCCAACCTCTTTCATTCCTGTGAATACAGGCACGGATAATTGAGGATCACCACCAACTGCCCAGGTTCCCAACATATTACTTTTATCATTTGCCAACGGACCAATCAATGCAAGGGTTTCTTTGTTTGAAAGGGGCAGGGCCTGTTGTTCATTTTTTAATAAAACAAAACTTTGGGCGGCAACTGTTCTGGCGAATGCTCTGTTCTCGGTACTTAGAATGGTAGCCTTGGCACGCGCTTCATCAATGGTTTTATAGGGATGATCGAATAAACCCAGTTTATATTTAGCAACCAGGATATTTCTGCAGGCTGCATCAATTTGAGATAAGGATACTTTTTTTTCTGCAAGTGATAAAGCCAGGGTATTCAGTAATCCTTCTGCCACCATATCCATATCGAGCCCGGCATTCAATGCCAATGCCGATACCTCTTGTAGATTTCCCATTCCATGATTAATCATTTCACTCAGAGAAGTATAGTCGCTCACAACAAACCCATTAAAATTCCATTGCTTCCGAAGCAAGTCGGTCAATAACCAGCGATTACCTGTTGCCGGAACTCCATCAATATCATTGAAAGAACTCATCACGGATGCAACACCGGCATCAACAGCCGCTTTATAGGGAGGCAGGTATTCATTGTACATTTTATTTCGGCTCATATCCACCGAATTATAATCACGACCTGCTTCAGCGGCCCCATACAATGCAAAATGCTTCACGCAGGCCATCAATGTATTATTGGCTGCAAGGGAAGCCCCTTGATATCCTTTTACCATTGCAGCTGCAATTTGTGCGCCTAAAAATGGATCTTCTCCTGCACCTTCGGCTACTCTTCCCCAACGTGGATCGCGGGCAATATCAACCATGGGTGAGAAAGTCCAGTTCAATCCATCCGCAGAAGCTTCATCGGCAGCAATCATTGCCGAACGGCGAATCAAAGCAGTATCCCAGCTGCAACTCAATGCTAAAGGAATAGGAAATGTTGTTTTATACCCATGTATTACATCAGAACCAAAAAACAAAGGAATTTTTAATCTCGACTCATTCATTACAATATCCTGAGCCTTTTTAATTTTATCGTATCCGATAACGCCAAACATGCCACCTACTTTCCCTTCGCGCAGCTTTTTTTCTACATCGGTACTTACCACTGCTCCAGTGGGAATGCCAGAACCCGGTGTTATCAGATTCAGCTGACCCAGTTTTTCCTGAAGTGTCATCTTTTTCATTAAACCATCAATGAAATTATTCATCACTTTGGGGTCGGAAGATTGTGCTTCAGAATTGATTACAAAAGCGACCGCTAAAACCATGCATGCAAACTTTTTCATACGGCAATAATTTATTCAACTTTGATTATTTCGGAAGATAAGGATATTCCCTGCTCATTCAATGCCTCGATTCGATAATAATAGGTTTTTTTACTGTCCATACCTTTATAATAATATTCATTGGCACCATATACCATCACACATTGATATAACTGATCGGGAGCAGTACCAAAGTAAATATTATAAGCATATGCCATATCATTGGGAGCCCATTTTAGCCAGGCACTTCTTTTGTCTTTTTCAGTTCGCAACACTACAAAATCTTTAACAGGCGGGGGAGGATTTCCCGAACCTCTTCCAAATATGCGCAAACCGCTTATGGCAAATTTACCTGAGGGAATATGTTTATTCTCAAGACGAATATAGCGAGCCTGAACAGGCTGAGGCAATTCAACATAATCGTGCGGAATATCCTGTTGATTATTTGATTTATCTATTAGGGTTTTCCATAGCTTTCCATCAGTTGAATAGGTAACTACATATTGATGAAATTGACCAATCGTTTTTCCAAGAAAACTAACATCCTGATCGGCATAATTAATTTGCACTGCCCTCACTTCTGAAATTGCACCTAGGTCGGACTGAATCCATTCACCCGGGTTGCCGGTTGCGGCAGACCAATAAGTTTTAATATTTTCATCCACTGCAAAGTTGGGTTGATAATTTCCGGTAACAGAAGATACGGTTACGGGCTTTTGATAATTAAGTAACATCCAACCGGTAAATCCTTTTCCTGTTGCGTTTTTGCCTGGCAGGTATTGAGGATAATCTCCAAAAGCAGTATTGCAAAACATTACATCTTTGTTATCAAAGCCTGCGGGCCAAATGCCAATGCGCCTTTCAAAATTATTCTTAACCGATATGGCAATAGTTGATACATGCCACCAGTTTTGTTCATTATCCTGAAATGTAGCTCCGTGTCCGGCACCCCGTGCAAATCCCCCTGCCTTCATACTGAGTGGGTCAGATTGATTTTGAAAAAAATCGAGTGGGCCATTGCCTACTGCTACACCATCTGCATACCCGCTGAATTCTGTACCAGGAGCGGCGTATTGCAAATAATATTTACCGTTATGCCTTGTCATCCATGCCCCTTCAATAAATCCATCTAAAAAAGTATCGTCCATATACTCTCCAAACCGATGCCATCCGTATCGCCAGCTCTCTAAAAAATAGAGCTCCTTTCGGTAGCCAATCGGTTGTAGGGTTTTACGATCCAGTTCAATGCCATACAGTGGATAGCGATTGCTGCTGCCACTATATAAATACAAACGTCCGTCTGAATCGGTAAAAAATGCAGGATCCCAGCCTCCGATTTCAAATGAATCTACCAGTGGCTTCCATTGGTCGTGCTGTGGATCGGTACTCATCCAGATGGTAAAATTTTTGGCATAACTGGAGCCCAACACTAACATTGTATCACCTATGATGCCTATCGCAGGAGCGCATAATTCATCGTATACCTGATTCCAGGGACGAAGAAATCGACGGGAAATAAAGTTCCAGTTACTCATGTCCCTACTCCACCAATAACCCCATTGATTGGTACTAAATAAGAAAAAAGTGCCCTTATAATTTACGATCACCGGATCGGCAGTTGCCCGATGCTTGCCCCAGGAAGAAAAATTAGGAATGGGGGTATAACCATAATCCAGATTGATTGGATTACAATACGTTGTTGGCTGTGCATCGCAGAGCAGTAAACATAGTGAGCCAATTACTGCAACCAATAGATTTCGCATGATGAGCTGGTTAATGAAAGGATGGTTGTACTTCAACCCACTAAAATTATCGAAATCTAATAAAAATAAAGCTATCTGCCAACAATATCAACCGCCCGGAAAGACTTCAATTATTTTATACTGCTTCAATTTATCCAGTTTCACTTTATAATCTAAAAAAAATACGCCGGTATTAATTCCGCCAGAGGAAGGTATTACCAATGCCTGATCGTATGAATAGTACTTGATTCGATCGAAGGGCGTTTTTCTAAGCTGACTCATATGCATATAGGGTGCATAGTTATTTACCTCGTATTTTCTGAATCGGTTTGGGTTAGTGCTTTCGATGGGCTTGAATTCATTTCCGCCAATACGATCTGCAGTACCAGTCATCCGTACAGAGAATTTGCGACTCATTCTTAATACTGCAACTTCTCCAAATAAATTTTGAAAAAAATTGTTTGGATTATTTCTCAAATAAACCGTGTTTTTAGCGGTTCGATTGGGAAACATACCATATCCCATATTCCAATCCCTGTAAAATTTTTTAATTTCATCTTCTGAGAATACAGAAAGTTTATATACCTCTTTCCCCATTTTCTTATAAGTTGCTACTTCACTTTCTGTCATAGTAATGCCTTTCAGCGTATTCATGATTTCCTGATAAATTGGTTTAAAATTATCATTGGAATATACCTCAACTGTAAGCGGTAAAATAAATTCATCTGTTGCCTCCCAATTTCGGGTTTGGTTGTTGTATTTACTATATTGATTTAAGGTTGGCTCTTCACTAATAACCTTATAATCCAATGCACGGTTAAGTATGGTAGTTAACTTTACCTGAAGTGCAGAAAAGGCAGCCTCTTCACCCGACTCATTTCGTTGTTGCCTGTTAAACTCACTGGCAATTGCCGAGCCCTGAATTTCTGTTCCAATGCCATTGTTTTTACAAAAAGTCATTACTTCCGTTACAGAAACGGTTGCTTTAACTGTAATCGACTTTCCATTATAAGGTTTTACCGTTTCTAATTTAGTGATAGTGCCTGCAGCAATCTCTGAAATTTTATCATATATCAACTGATCATTTACAATCTGTGTTTCTTGTGTAACAAATGAACCAATGGTGCTAACGATAGCTTTTACTTCTGCATTCATTCGCGCGATTTCTTCGGTATTACCATTTCCGGTAACTTCCACTACATGCGTTTTTCCCTGAGAAGGTTTTCCCAACTGTGAACCCTGTTGGGCGGTGGAACAGCCAACTAAGGCAAAACAAAAGAAAGTCTTCCAGATAATCGGATAAGAAATACTCAATCGATGAAGGATTTGGATTCTTGGCATAACGATATATTTATAATTAGATAAAATAGCATTAACAGCGTGATGGTAATAACGAATCCGAAAATGTGCGATAATGGCAAAAGCAAAAAATTAAAGGCAATTTATTAGTTGCAATACTTGTAAGCAGAACATGGCATTTGCGATGCAGGTTTTGCATAATTGGATTTTGAACCTTGAAATTAAGAAAAAAATTATTTCAATAAATGAACCCCAACACAATGTAGCAGGAATTGTTCCGTAATTCAAAACTTTCCCTTACTTTAGGCTTTCAATCAATATAAAGATTTTAAGGAATATGTCGGGGGGAAATATTAGAAAAGAGCCGGTTTGTCTCAATTGTCAGCAAGAAGTTACACATAGATTTTGTAGCTTTTGCGGACAAGAAAATATTGAGCCCAGGGAAAATTTTTTTAGCTTATTGGTACATTTCTTTAATGACTTCACTCATTTTGATGGGAAATTTTTTCAAACGATTCGGGTACTGTTATTTCAGCCAGGTAAATTGACGTTGCTATACATTAGTGGCAAACGTGCCTCTTTTTTACACCCGGTGCGCATGTATTTCTTTATTTCGTTCGCTTTTTTTCTTTTCTTATTTCTCAGTGGCGACCAAGAAGCCTCTTTGGATAAAAAAGGAATTCCAACAAAAGATTCGGTTATCAAAAAATTAAATGCGCAAATTGATACACTTAAAAAAAATTCGATAGTAGCTGATACTGGAATCGCTGGATTTGTTGCAAGAGAAAAAATCATTCATTTAGAAAAAAAGAAATGGTTGCTGGAAGCAGACTCCTCCAAAGTTGCAGAAGTTTGGAATAGTATGTCGGAAAATATATCCTTTAAATTGAATGACAGTGCTATTTCCCTGGTATCACCTGAATGGTATGAATTAGAACAAAAAAAACTGCCTCCCAACAAGCAAGACGGAAAAGTGAAACACTGGGTAATGAAAAAAATCGCCAATGCGAATGGCGTTTTGCAAAATGGAAATAATGTAGATAATTTTTTAAAAGAAAGCCTCTTATCCCTTTTCCCTAAACTGATGTTTATATCTCTACCCCTTTTTGCATTCCTATTATATATTTTATACAGAAGAAATCGGATTTGGGGTTATACCGAACATGCCATCTTAACCCTGCACATGTATTCAGCAAGTTATATTATTTTATTGGTCAATTTTTTATTTACCGATATCGCTTATGCATTGAATTGGGAAAAACTATCTTTCATTATCGGCTTAATTTTTTCTCTAGTCTATATCAGTTATTACTATTTTAGTCTCAAAAATTTTTACGGCCAATCAACACTTAAAACAATCATCAAAACGGTACTGATATTTTTCGGTAGTTTCCTGATAATGATATTCCTATTTGCTCTTGCTATCTTTTTCACTTTCGTTAAGCTTCACTAAAGAAATTATCCGTCTGCTAAATGAATAGCAAGGAGCGTCGTCAAAACTTCATAAAGAAAAAAGCAAATTGTAAATAGAAATTTCCTGCAATCTTACATTAATTGCTGAAGGATTTTAGCAGACTTGAATAGATTTCAGAATAATGGTTGCCAAAAACTATAACATAGAGTTTTTACTGTAACAACTTATATAGCAAAATATATTTGCCCTTTCAATTCACAAACGAACATGCTACCGCCTCATCTCTATAGGATGATTATCCTGTAGCACAGATGGTTTCACTTTACCATCTTTATATAGCCATTTAGAACAACTAATTAATAAAAATTAATAATTTACAAAAGAGCTTAAAAATCTTGCTGTGGATACTCGATGACTGCCCCTGTAAATCAATGTATAGCTTCGTTTATCCGTTCCGAGAAAACCGTTCAACTGGGCAAGTACATTAGTAGTACCCGCTTCGCGAACTTGTAACGTATCATTTAATCTGGAAGGAAAGCCAATAAAACTACTCACTGAAGTAGGTGATACATTAGTAAATACATTTCCCATACGCTTAAAGGAATAAACATCTACATTGGGCATCGCTGCAGTTGAGAAAGCAAAATGTGCAAACCTTACTCTACAGGAAGTATCTTCCGGAATTGTTATTGTAGTGGTTACGGTTCTTTGTTTTACTGCTGTTATGGTATCAAATGTAAAGATTGTATAATTCTTACCCCACTCTAAAACATTATCAAAAGTTATAGGAAGTTGTGTGGTGGTTCTCAGCGTATCCCGTATTTGAAATAATCGCTGTCCCATAGGAACAACAAATCCATACCCTACCGATGGAAATACACTTCCTGCGCTAAGGGCGGATCCGTTTTGTGGAATGCCATCCACATAAACATAATTACGAGCTGCCCCTACTGTTGCAATGTAAACTTGAACAACTCCACTTTGATCGCCAATATTACGATCCTGAACTGTTTTTTCATCAAAACTCTTTTCGCAGGAAGTAAAAAAGATTCCTGAAAAAATTACACCGATAAAGCCGGCAATATATGTAAGAATTGATTTCATATATAAAATTTAATGTGTTAGGGTAATGAAAACCATTGCTCTTTTGTATGATAATCTAATGCCAAACCTCCAACTCCATTAAGAGCATCAATATTATAAAGATATTCTGAGTTATATCTTGGACGCGCGCGATAAACTAATTTATTAGCGTTATTGGTGAATAAATCTATGCCTGAAGGAGGTGTGAAGCCAGCATATACCTGCTGTCCGGTAACGGGATCTAAATCTGTATAATGATAGCGGCGCATATCTACCCAGGTTTCTTGCAAGCCCCAGCCATACATTGCAATATATTTTTGCAGCATAATATGAGACCGGGTAAGCGCCCCTACTGCCGGAACTACTGCAGGATTTGCCAGATAAGCGGCTCTGCTTGCAGGGGTAATTTGTAAGGCAGCCGGAACACTATTATGATAATCTGCTGTATTGACTAACATATCAAAATTGGCATTGATACCATCTATATAAGATTGTCTTGCCTGAGCTGCAAAAGATGCTCCTTTTCTCAGATAAGCCTCCGCTTTCATAAAATGATTTTCTGCTGCTGTTAAAATAGGGAAAGGCGCACCATTTCTAAATATATACCGAGCCGTAGCATCAGTTCCGGGAGCAGCAGTTGAAGTGAAAAGTCCGCCCCAAAAATTTTGAGGAAGTTCAGCAGTGGCTAATCCATCAGCACCCTTATTGGGTCTTACTCCACGATACGTACCATTGGTATTTTCTCTCAATAAGTATGGAGTTCTTGGATCTACTACGCCATTAAACATGGTACTCAAACCCGTCATCAATTCAACAACAAATCTTGATTGACGTAAAGTATTCACGTTACTGCGGAAGGGTCCAAAGAAATTATATGTTCCGGAAAGACCGGAAGCCAGAAATTTTGCTGTAGCATCATCGGTTGTTAAATTAATTCCCAAATTCGCATAAGCAATAACGGAGTCGGGCTGATAGCTGGATTTATTTGTTAAATGGTTAAAACTTCGTGCTAAAACCGAATAAACAAATTTTTTCCATTTATCGCGATCGCCATTATAAAAATAAGCGTCTCCCAATGCCAAATTTGATTGGCTCACATTATCACCATTTTGATTCAAATAAGTAAGAGCCAGCCGAGCTTCTTTTCTACACTCATTGTACATCTCCTCTTGTGTATCGTATTTAAATACGAGTAAATTAGCATCAAATGCCTGCTTTAATATGGCTTCGCCGTATGTAGTAGTTAATGTAAGCCAACTCCATGCTAGAATGGCATGACCTACTCCTACATAATCCCATTTTTTTTCCTCCTCTCCCCAAGCTATCATTTTCTGTAAATTTTGACCCATACCATAATAATGCATGGCCCAAATAGAACCTAGAACATCACTTGCACCGGTAGCACCCCCCATTTGATCGTATTGATTTCCGGTAGCGTTCGTTGCCCAGTTCTGTATGTACCTGCCAATATATAATCCATCATTGGCAATTCCATAGGCACTTCCCTGTGCTGATGAACTTCCAACAAAATTTCCAATAATCCCTGGTAATAAGGTTTCTACCGGAACACGCACACTGGCATTTGGATTTTGATACGCTTCATCTATTTTTTTGCTGCAGGAAGGTGCAGAAAAAACGAGCAGAACTACAAAGAATATCGGGAGTAATTTATGTATGTATTTCATAATAATTTATTTGACATTTATCAAAAGGAAGCTCTTAGTCCAAAGTTCAATTGTAATGGTGAAGGCAATGTACCGTAATCAAATCCAAAAGCACCAACTCCTAAACTTCCTGCGGTATTTCCGTTTACTGCCGGATCAGCACCACTATAGTTAGTGAGCAGTACCAAATCGTTTCCGGTTACAAATACACTAAGCGATTTAACTCGCTTGATAAAGCTCTTAGGGAGCGTATAATTTAAGGTAATATCTCTTAAACGGAACCAATTTACATTTCGCTCAATAAAGGCTTCTTCCGGCATGGTTGAATAATATTGATCATTGAATGCCGGTATTACTGCGATAGAATTTGGTGTAGGAGTTGCAGAATTTTGCAGCCCATCATTTAATACACCTGAAATTACTCGAGGTGTGTAACGATCTTCTGTTAACTTACTCTTTCCTATTCGGGTTAGGTATGCATTGGTACCATTGAAAATATCACCTCCCACTTTCAAATCCCATAACATGCTGATTCTAAAGTTACCCCAGCGAATGGAGTTGTTCCAACCAAGAGTAAATGCCGGATTCCGATCGCCGACTACTGAGAAAATACCGTTTCCTACAGGCAATCCATTGGAAGGATTAATTAGAATTTGACCTGCATTATTTTTCAAATAACCAAAAGCAGTTATAGAAGTAGTAGGACCACCAAATATCAAACCCCCTCTTGCATTACCATACAACCAGGTATCAGAAATGTAATATTCAGCAACATTGCGTGGAAGGCCAATTACTTCATTCCACATCCTGTTGAAGTTGAACCTCATATTCCAAACCAGCCCTTTCTTGCGTACAACATCATAATCAACACTTAACTCAATACCTTGATTAAGCGTACTGGCAGCGTTTTGTGTATTTAAAACGAAGCCAGTTCCATAACTCAAGCGAAATGCTTGTATAATCTGACCGGTATTTTTTGTGTTATAATAAGTTACATCAACATTCAATCGGTTATTAAGCAATCGAAACTCTGTTCCCACCTCATAAGTTCTTTGTCTTTCAGGAGCTAGATCCGGACTATTATTAAAGAACCCGTATGAGAAACCTCCACCGCTGGCAAAATTATTTACAAATACAGACTGTGTTGAGTAAGGAGTATTTAAGCGCGCGGTTCCGGCTAAAGAGGTGCGCAGTTTCCAGTAATTAATTAATCCATTGGTTTTTAAAGAAGGAAAGATATCACTCATAATAAAACTTACACTTCCACCTGGGTAATTATACTGGCGGTTTTGAACAGGAAGTGTGGATGCCTCTTCAAAACGATGGGTGTAACTAAAGAAAGCAAGATTTTTATAACTAACGGCAAACTCACCAAAAAATGCATTCTGCCGTAAAATTTGCTGATTATATTGACCAAAAGCATTCCGCAACAAACGCAAGCGGGTATTACGACGTGTTACGTTACTATCCATATAATTACCTACAATAGCCTGTAAGTCACGATCAGTAATTGCTGATTGTGTACCTCCAGCAATGGGGTCTCCATTGGCATCTCTGGGCGCTAGGTACATTTTACCATCTGTTGAATTAACATTGTCTACAATATTGGTTCCGGATACTGCCCACATCCGTGTCTCATAATTCTGCCACATTGTTCCCATCATCAATCTCATATTCCAATCTTTACCAATATTCTTTTTGAATGTAGAAGTAAT